>ERZ780135.123-NODE-123-length-62865-cov-5.320283_pt1 | contig 62865 bp, 86 predicted proteins | sample MGYA00511946_ERZ780135 | MGnify/ENA primary metagenome ERZ780135 (study PRJEB29588, sample SAMEA2151034) | human gut metagenome | biome: human gut; feature: human-associated habitat; material: faeces | place: Denmark | collected 2008/2010 ... | reverse complement strand
GAAAGAGGCAGTTTTAACACTGCCTCGATTACCTTACTATATTGTATCTTCAAGTTCGCTGTCAGCCGTGCTATCATCATAGCCAACCGCTACGGCTTTTTTCGATTGGCTCATGATTTTTTTGTGAGTGTGATTGCTGTTGGATAACCTTGGTCATCTTCTGTTACCGCAACATCGTAGTTATCCTCAATCCACTTAGGCACTGTCTGAACTGATACAGTCGCAGTTCCTGTTAAGTGTTCATCAGAAGCCTCGCCGGGGGCGAATGACTCCTGACCGATAAAAGCGCAGATACCCTCTGAACCTTTTCCGTCTGTACCATAAAGAATGATGAAGTCGAGCTTCTTACCCTCGTTAGTTACCATCTCGTCTTTGTACTTTTTCTCAAAAGCTCCCTCAACTTCCATGGAACCGGCTGAACGTCTACCCATTTCCTGTGTCTCTACTAAATCCTCAAGAGTTGAAGTATCTACCATGTTCTGTGAGCCGAATGGTGAGGGAATTGATTTTGCTCTAAGTAAGAGCTTGTAAGTTCCAGCCCAGTAATCGCCACTTGTGGCGGATGCGGTTGGTGTCTTGTAAGCAATTCTACTTTTTAAACCTGTTGCCATTTGTATTACCTCCTAATTTTTCATAAAAAAATAAGAGCTAAAAGGCTCTTATAATCTATCGTTCCAGTCGAATGACCGTCTAGCACGTAATGTTGCTGTCCATAATTTGCCGTTTTTTCTAGCGAATGGAGCCGGTTTCAATGCGAATGACATAGCTTTGTATTCATCAGCCACTGTCTGTGCCACATTCAAAGCTTCTGAACGGCTTTTATTCGTTGTAACAGTTACTTGTGCCGTAAATAACACTGTATTTGTTCTTCTGCCCTCTAAATCCTCATTCTGTTCAATAGGTTCGAGTGCTTGAACTAGCACTGTCGGGAAACTAGCCGTTGCACTGTCCGACTGTTCCTCTTGCGTGAATTTTAGCTTGGGATATTTAGTTTTCAATTTTTTCTCACATCGGGTTTTTACAATTGCGTATGTGAGGTTTTCAAGGTCGTAGACCCATTGATTTTGACTCGCCACTTTATCACCTCAACTAAAATTTTTCCGTGCCGTTTTCATGATTTCATTTTCCATTTCTACAAATGCGTGATACATCGGCATTGTAGGTGTAATGCCGTATGAATGATGTAATTCTCCGCTTTCGTCTCTCCAATACCAACCCTCGCTGTCAAATGCGTGTGTCTGTCCCGGGAAAGTCCCTTGACCGCCTCTTGCATCTTTGAAGTGTGGCTTAGCTCTCCAGCCCGAGCCGTATTCAGCCATAAGCAAAGGCGATACATCGACTGTCTTAAGTCCGTCTGCTGTCTGCCATGTGCTTTGTATCTGCCCTGTTTCCGTTGCAAGAATAATAGCTGTACAGCCGTCTGTTGTGTCTTTAATTTCGTAACTAAATGTAATATAGTGTCCAAAATTGCCTGTATTTGCTCGTGCTACAGCAATGCCGTTACTAGCAAGCTCTCCAACAAACGCTATGCACTTGTCCTGTAAGCGGTCTTTATATCTTTCGAGCTTATCTATCGCATCTTGTATAGATTTTTCTGTCAGAGAAACGTCAATTTTCATAATTACACTTCTTTCACAACTGCTTTGAGCATGTATTTAACTGAGTAAAGAGAGGGCTTCACTCCTACTATTGTAAAGTCTGCGGAAGTTGAATCAACTAATCCGTTGGCATCCTTTGTAGGCTCGCTATCGAGCCAAATAACATCGCCCTTTTTAAAAGGGTATTCTCCTCTGTCTGTCAGCAAAACAGCATCAAAGTCAGCCGTATTAAAGCCATATTCTTTGTTCTGTGCTTCTCCTCCGTCAAACGATATATTCGCCCGAAAATCAACCGGCTCCGAAAAGCCTGTTTCTTCGTGTGTGTAATATATCTTCTCTCCGTCCTCTGTTTCGTAAAACTTTAGATTTCCGTCATCGTCTTTTTCATAGACTGTGACTGTTTGACCTTGAAGCGCGTATTTCATGGCCTGTTTATTAATGTCAAGCATTTTTCTTTATCTGCTTGTAAATCTGATTAACACCGGTACTTGCCATGCCCGACACAATGCCAACCGCTATTGCATCAAGAATGTTGTTTGCCGGATAACCGGGAATTACAAACATTCCAACAATGCCGAGTACTCCACCGGCCACACCTACGATAATAGGAATAATATTATCTTTGACCTGTGGTATCTGCTTTGAAGCATATCCGATTAAATAAGTAATTACCATAATGGCAACTACTGTAGGTACTTGTGTAAAGTCCATCAGTTTTTTCCTCCTTTACCTAAATGGATTTCCTCAATCTCATTTTTCATTTTTGTTACCATGCCATTACCACCAAGTGCGTGGTATGCGTCATACATCTCGCAAAAATTCTGATACGCATATGAGGGAATTTCGCCAAGCTTCATGTACTTATCATGGTATTCGATAAGCTGTACTCGTAAAAGTAACATTGTACCTTTTCCGTTCGCTTGTCGTAGCTTCTTTTCCTCTTCAATGCGCTCGTTTCTTTCTTTTGTGTCTATCGCTTTTTGCTTTTTCTGCTCTTGTAAAAGCCAAACAATATAACCCAAAAGTGCTGTCAGAACGATTGGCAAGGCAATAATGTATGTCTGATAGATTAAATTATTCATCTTACAGCCTTTCGTCTTTAGTAATTGGCACACCGCCCACCACCACTTAATGTGTACCGCCTGCTACCATATTGGTAACGCACAATCTTCTTTTGCTTATAGCACTTTGACAAAAGGGAAAACTCCGACAAACAGTTTATCTCTATCTTTCCATGTACGGCTCACTCCGCCCTCACTCAATGCGCTCATGTAGTTCTCACCGGCTTGTGAATGGTCGTAGACAGCAAGATTGATAATAACATTTTCAAACTGCTTTAAATCGGCAGTTATATCATCATCAGTGAAAGTGTCTGGATAACACCTTTTTGCCTTTACATCTTCCGTGGCTTGCTTAATGAGCTGTTCAATGAGTGGGTTATCTTCCTTTTTATCGAATACAACCACATCAGATGTTGTTTCATCATCATTCGTGACTGTATCAATATGAAATTGTTTAAGTCTGATTTTGACTTGCTCTAATGTGGTGTATTCCATGCCAAGCTCCTTATAATCCAAACTTTTCAATTAACATTTTCTTCAAGTCACCGCCATTTATTTCTGTGGCATTTTCAATACCATTTTCGCTCGCAAGCTTCTTTAAGCCGGCTGTTGACATTCTGTTAATTTCCGTCTTTGTGTATGGTGTTTCAGGTGGGTTCATAAAATCAGAAGGTACCGAATTGCTATTGCTTTCCGGTACCTCGTCTCCGACTTTATACCACACTCCATCATGCTTTATAGAGTGCGTTGCTATCATAAGCCTTAATCCTCCTTAACTTTGAGAACCATAACGCTATCCATACCCTCAAATGTAGGTAATCCAATCATAGATACGATACAGTGAGTATTGATAGGATGATTTGTAGCATATGTGTATACAGATACACCAGTCTCAACAAGTGAGAGGTTTCCGTCTGTGATATTTCCGCTTCTTTCCTCTGGTGTCTTACCGAATGTGTAATCGCCAAGGAATACTCCGGCAGACTGTGCAGATACAATGCCTGTTGGCACAAAGTACTGTGTCTGTCCTGCCTCGTCAACATAGAGCTTGTCGTATACTTCAATCTCGATACCATATCCTCTAAGGTATTCAGTAACCTGTCCTTGCTGTAATCTGATACCGCCATTGTAAGCAGTAATACCGAGTACCTGTTTCTTTGTATCCTCTGCCTTAAGCACCATTTCCCAAGTCTCTGTATTCATGGTGAAACGTGTAAGAGAATATCCTGTAGCCTTTGCAAAGTCTCTACGAGCTGTAATAAGGTCATCGAGTGGTGCACATGTGGTAGGCTTATCCCATGCACTTGTGCCGGTAATCGACTTAAAGTGCTTTTCTTTATGCTCTGCGCCATTGTCGGCTGTGTAATCAACGACATAGTTCTTATCGCCAAGCACAACCTTTACCTTTGGTACACCATCTGTAGGTGCAAGTAACTGCCAAATCTGTCTCTCCGGTACAACTAATGCGCCCTCAATTAACATCATTGGTTTCTTTGAAATTTCACGTAATACGTTATTGGCAAGGCTAGAGTTTTCAGAAGTTCTGTAATTGTCGTACTCCTGTTCCTCTTTCTCTGTTACCATATATCCCTCACGATAAAATGGCATTGAGTTCTGAATGTCAGAGAAACCTCCAACATCTCTTAACTCTGCCTGTGCATCAAAGTTTGAAGCTTTGAGCGATACCGGCAGTCCGTTCTTGCCCTTGATGAATCTAAGGTCGAGCGAGTCTTGTTTACGTGTTCCGAATTTCTGTCTGCCAAGATAAGGGGCAGTTCCTAATGTCTTTTTGTAGTTATCCCACATTACACCGAGGCTTCTCGCTGTAAATGCTTCTGCTAATGGTAATGCCATGTTCTTCTACCTCCTTTTAAACCTGACTTGCTACAATCTTTGGTGCGCCATAGAAAGTAACTCTAGGTGTTGCAGTTCTAGCTTCATCTGCGATTGAAAGTGACTTAACTTTCTCCCAATCAATAGTTCCCTGATATACATATGTTCCAGGTGCGTCACCCATCGTTACATCTACATCGTGTAACAGATAACCCTTGCACTCTGCATCGTTGCTTGGGAATGGTGTACCGGCCGGTACAATCTTCATTCCGTTTGTGTCTGCGCTTGTTACCATAGTCTGTGGTACAAGGCACGCTGCACCCTCATAAGGGAAAAATTTTAAAATTCCTTTACCCTGTGTAAAATCTCTTACGATTGGCTTTCCCATCGTTCTACCTCCTGTTTTAAATTACATAGCTGTTTTGACTTTCAGCACTTGCAACTGTGCCGAATGAGATTTGTTCTGCATTGGCTACATCTGCTGGCTTTGAGTCGGGTTCATCTTTTTTACCGCCATTGTTTGGATTGGGAGTACCTTTGAGTGCGTTTTTCTCATACTCTGCTATCGCATTGGCTTTCATGTCGGAAATAATCTTGCCAAGTGATGTTGTGTCAAAAGAGCCATCCTCTTTTACTACTGTCTTTGCCTGTTCTGCAGTAATTCCAAAATCAGACATTGCACTCTCTCGTAAATCTCTGACAGCATTATCTTTCTGTAGCTTGGCAATCTGCTGATTAGCTGTCTCTAAGGCTTTATTTGCTTTTTCAAGCTCCGCCATGTTGCCGGCTTGTAGCTCGTCAAGCTGTTTCTGTAAGTCGTCTGCCGTATCAGCCTTAGTCTTGTACTGGCTTGCTTTGTTTTTTTCCTCAGCAACTTCCGAATTGTTTTGATTAAGTAAATTTGTAATCTGGTCGTCTGTCGCTTCTGGAAATAGTTTCAATACGTCATTTCTTGTCATAATTACCTCCGTTACTCACGCTTTTGTTACCGCAGGTCGCTCCTGCTGAGTTCTCCTATTTACCGCATAGGTGCAAAATTTTGTATAATAAAAAACGACTGTCACAATTGACAATCGCTGATTATTTAAAATATCTAAGGGTACATCTGCACCCTGCTATTTCTTTTACCTGTGCCCCTAAAGAGTGGTCTTTCGGAAACATCATCAGTGAATTTCCAACCTCAAACGGCTTAAAAATATCAATTCTCTTTCTGTCAACATCTGCATGTGTAGGTCTGACATGTGAATCTTCTTTTGAGCGCCACTCTTTTGTTTTGTAGCCCTGTTTCACCATTTCGGTTTGCAATCTGTAATTGCCGACTGCATTAGCTTCATTCGCAGCTACATTTTTCGCTCGCTTTTGTGAAGTAAAATACTCTACTTCAGTATTTTGTGTGGTAGCGTCAACTACCTCATTTACAATGTACCGGGCATAGTCTGTAATGTATGAGGGTGTTTTCTTTACCTTACAATACTGCGTGGCAATGCTCTCATATCTGATGATAAATTCTTTAGTGATAGTGGTTATCTCTGTTTCTTCCTTGCCGGATAGCAAGGCAAATAGCATAACAAAGATTTTTTCAAACTTTTCGGCAAGCTTTTTTCTATCTTCCTTTTCCTCGTCAGATAAATCCATCTCACCAAAATATGTATCATAATCTATGTCTTGTATTTCATTTTTGTTAAGTGCGTGGATTTCGTCTGCCATATCAAGCTCCAAAATAAATTGACAGCCAATTATTCATCGGCTGTCTTTCCATTGTTCTTATCATTGTTAGGTGTAGCTGTTGTCGGCTGTTCTTCCGGGAATAACATTTCCATGCGCTTAGCACTTTCAAGAGTGACTTGTTCAGGGTCGCTAAACATGTCAATCGTCTTGACAGCCCTCTTGTAATTGATACCGCAGTTAAGTAGTATTTGAAGCACCTCTGCCTTAACAAGCATGTTGTCTAGCTTATTATGATTAATGTGTATCTCAACATCGCTAGGCATAAGTGTAAAGCCCTTATTAATTCTCAGCCTGTTAAGAATAAGCCTAAGTGCCATTCTCTCTGATTTCTTGAGAATAGGCTCATTAATAGCCGTCCTAAGTCCGGCATCATAATGTCCGTTTCTCAATTCTACAGCCGAGCCGGTATCACCGCCTGTGTTGCCCTGACGATTTGCAAGACCTTGAATACTTAAAAATCTTTCAAAAAGGTCAGTGAAAACCACTTGTCCCTCTGTCTGATTAAGTTCGCTCGTCATTACATCAACATCAGCCTTGTTGTCTGAACCATTGTTAGATTTAACAACCAATGCTCCCTCTTGTCGCATTTTTCTAAATGTATCTATGTCAATTTCACAATTAACAAATTTCACCCATGCAGACACAAACTGCTCGACACCGTTAATTCTGTCCGATGTCAGCACGTTAATAGCGTCTGTGATTGCAATAGTCATTTCAATATCAGACAATCGCCTTGCATTGTTTGGGTATTCGATGACTGGAATAGCTCTATTGCCGTTTGTTCCGCTTGCATAAATCTTGTCGTTGCGAATATCAAACCACTCGTTGTCGGTGAACACATAATAAATATTTGCTCCATTCTCGTCCTCTCCTATTTGACAAGAGAATGCTGGACGTCCATTTGAGTAGTAAACTACAAAGGTGTACATTGGATTTTCAGAAGATAAGTAAAAATCGCTCTCATCAAGCAACTGTCCTTGTCCATCATCATTACCGATAAATCTGTAGCCGGTACCGCATATGCTTCTCCAACGATGTATGTCTATATCGCACTCCTGTTTGCTTTCTGAGTCCATAGTGATGTTAAGCTGTGTGATTTCTTCCGACTTATGGTTATCGGTGCCACGCAACACATATTGGATTGGCTCGGCACACATCTCTGCGGTTTTGCGCTCAACAAGCTCATATGCAAGATTTACAGCAATCTTGTTATTGATTTCCGGTCGGTTCACTTTCTGCCGATACAAAATCGGTTGGTCACCACGGTAGTACCTGTCAAGATACTCAATCTCAATAGCGTTTTGCTCGTGAATCACAAGTGCTTTATTCAGTTCTTCGATTATGTTGTTTTTTGTGATTTGCCTTTTTCTCGTGAAAATAACTTGTCTGCCGTAATTATTATGACAGACAGCCGAAAAAGGTCTTACGTTTTTATGAGCATATCTATACATCAATAAAACCTCATGCCACTTGCAGAAGTTCTCTGCGGAACCTCTTTTATCTGAAATTCTCCTGTGCCAGCCCAAAACCATATCCATTTACGGCAGTGCGTACACATTACTTTATGGTGCTTCTTGTCACTTTTATTTACCCACGTTAATAGCTTTCCGCAACGAGGGCACATTACACTTCGTTTTCCTATTGGTACAATATTAATATTCTGATTATTCATGTCACCCTCGATTCACTAAAAACGGCACCCACAATCTGTGAGTGCCGTTTCTAAAAGAGATTTTACGCAATGAACGAATTACGATTTTTTCATAGTTATATTATAACTGTCAATTTTTTAAGTGTATATATGCAATGATATGCAAAACTATGCACACTACTGCACATTTTCAAGATATTCTTTTCCGTAAAGCCTTTCAAACTCTTGCAAGGCTCTGCCGTGGATTGTAAATATCTTTCTTATGCTCCAATTTGTAGCCTGGGCGATTTCTTCAAAAGTGTTTTGATTGACATATCTCATTGAGAGTACATGATAGTAGTCGGTATTCTCCATGCTATCAATTTGACTGATAATATGATTTCTTTTTCTCATAAATTCATCAACAAGTCTGTCTGTATCTTTTTCCAAGTCCACAATTTTAGTTACTGTACTGCCTAGCTTATCTTTGTCAGATGAAACATCAACCGCTTCTTTGTCCGTTGAAACAGTAACGCTACATGCTATTGTTTTAAGCCTGTATATTTCAGACAGCTTATTTTGTATCATTTTATCTAATCTGCTAATTTGATTTAAGTAAGTTTTTGTATTCATTAATAAAGCCCTCCTCTGAACGGATTGTGTACTGCTTCAACCTTTGCTATCCGCTTTTCCCTAAAAATCATGTCGCACAACTGCGCAGTAGAATCCACACCATCATCATGTTTCATTTTGCCCTCATATGTGCAAGAAAGCACATTTTGAAAATATTTCTTGTATTCCTTAGTTTGCCTTTCAAGTTTTATGAAATGCAGTTTTCTTATGTCCGGCGCATGATTTTTAATTCTGTCCATTTTTGCAGTTTTGTTATCTGCCGGGTCATGGCTTGTCAATATTGGGTAGCAATCTTTCTTCCATATTTTCTCACAGTCCAAACGATAGGCAGCTGTTGTTTTTGTTTCCTCAAAATGTACCTCTGCTGTTTTATTTGGGAATTTATCTAAGTGGCTTTCCATTCTGCTTGTTACTTCGGGAATTGTTATATCCTTATCGCCATCGTTATACACAACATCCACGATATAGTATTCCTTTTCAATCTCATAGCAAATCGGCATCGATACAAAGTCTCCACCACCATATGCCGGGTCGTTTGCCGAAAAAATTCTATCAGGTCTTATTCCCTCAATTTCTGCCGGGTCAAAAAAGTTCATGTTATCAATATTGAACATCTGACCTTTTCTTTCTATCGGCTCTTGCTGGTATTGAGCGAACCATGAAGCCATATCGTCATTATCTTCAAATGAAGCCATTCTGCGCTTATAATCTAATGTGGAATATCCCAATTTGTAGGGATAATCAAAATTGCTCTCATTGTTTTCGTTGAGTGCCGGGATTATAACCTCTCTATGACGTATGTTTTTATATTCAGGATTATTTGCAAGCAATTCTAATCTGCGTCCTTGAACATCTTTCGGTGCCCATCTCGTGCCTATTCCTAACAGCTTTGCTTTGCCGGGCTTAATTCTCGGCATAAAGTTATTATCAAACTTTCCCCAAACTGTAGCCTGTCTATCCTCGCTTAATGCTTCATCAATACCGCTAAATAAATCGTCATATACTCCTAAGCCATCACAGTCACACGCTCCGTTCAGTGTTCCGTATATAGAACGCATAGTAAATGTTGGGTATGTTTTTTTACGCAAGAAGTCTATTGTAAGGTCTTTTCCGTCTGTGATAGCTTTTTTCTCTACAATTTTAGGGTAAATATCTTTGTAGGTGTACGTTGGGTCATTTACCATTTCTAATGTTCCATCGTAAAATCCTCCGGTTATTTTGTCAGAATATGCCGAATATAGATTTGACCTCTCAGGTCTGTTTGAGCCAAACCACAAATTACCCATTTTAACGATTTGAGTCTTTCCGATACGTCCAGGGCAAAATACCATGCCCTCATCAAGTTTATCATCGTACAAATCTTGAATGAGTTGTGCAACTTTGCTTAACGGATTTCTTCTCGGCAAATAAAATCTTTCCCATGGTGGACGATTTTTTTCCATGTAAATCATAAAGCTCTCAAACTTATAGTGAGCTTCCATCAGGAATAAATCAAAATAGTGATTAACTAAGTCATATGGTGTAGTCTCATGCTTGAAATGGTAATAGTCCAAATCCCAAATCGTGCCACCTGTTTTAGCCGTGCAGAAGTCCTCTATAAGCTCTTTTGCTCTCTTAGTGAGTTGTAGTCCATACTCAATATCTTTCTCGCCGTTTATGGCTACGCTGCAAGCGTCTACATAGGCATTAATTACTTGCTCGTCTATTCCATTTTTTTCTATGTAATTTTCGTAACTATCAACTGTGGAAATAAGGCTTTGACTAGCCATAAGAAAAGCACCTCCACTTTTAAAAAGCAAAGGTGCTTATAGACCTCTGCCTATAATTTTTCTAGGTTAGCACCGTAAGTCGCTTATACGGCGGTAATATATTACTCTGTTGTTTTAATCATTATCTCTTCAACGCTATGTTCGCTACAAATCATTGTGTAACTATATCACATCTTCAAAGTCTACAATATACAATCTTTGACAACTATCTTTTACTCTTTCTCTTGCCTCTTCAATATCTTTACAAATCCATGATGGATAATTGCTAAATTCAACATTTACTACCGCATATCTGTATTGTGGATAGTATCTTTCCTTAGCTTCTTTAAGGGTTAAGTGTCCAGACTTTCTGTACTTTGTGTTTCTGTTGTACTTTACGTCGATAAGTTCTGAATAAAACTTGTAGTTTATAAAATTTATGATTTCGCATACGGCAAATATAATTATAATTACAATCGCTATAACAGTTTTTATCATGGTCATTCGTCCTTCCCACTATTTAGAGTAGTGACTAGTTCCATTTGTTAGCCGGTAAAATTTTGTTAGAGTAATACGTTGTGGACAGCCGGATGTAATTTCTGCACAAGTGCATTATAATCGTCAATTACATATCTTGCCGGAATCACATATGCTTTAATGCCATATCTATTTGCTGTTCCCGTTTCAATGTAGCATCTATTCCAATCCCAAGTATCGTCTATTCCGATGAATACATCAGCCTGTGCCAGTTTCTTAAGGCTTTCACCAAGATACCATACAGCTTCTTTGCTGTCTTTAGGCGGGTTATCCTCAATGTAGCTGTCGATAAGCTCTAACTCCTCGCCCTCGTATATCTCAGCAATCTTTTTCATTTTCTGAATACTTGCTTTGATTTCTTCCTCTGTTCTGCCTTTCATCGGCACGCTTACAAATAATTTTTTCATGTTCTCCGTCTCCTTTTTTATGTTTTATCAACCTTTATCTTTCTAAGGGCAGCGACTACAATCAATCTGTAGCCGGTAATATATTTATTCACATTCTGAAAGTCTGTCTTTTATAAACTGTTCCAACATGCTAAAGCCTTTTGGCTTTTCAATTCCTTTTCTTGCAAGTTCTGCAACTATTGTTTCCATTTCTTCTTTTACTCCTTGATAGGCAATTTCCATTCCTGATTTTATTTCGTTCATTTGATTTCCTTTCATCGCAAACAATAGTCTGCTTTTTCTAATCTATCCGCTATTCTTGTCATTTCAATCTGTGTTCCGTTTTCATTCATTGTGCTGACAGATACATGTCTGTCGCAGCCACCGCTTGGTATATTGCCAAGTCTTATTTCAGTTTTATCATCCTCAAACTTGTAACATTTACGCATTTCTTCAATGCAGTTATTCATTTCTGTTATTTTCATAATCTCGCCCCCTCAGCAATTTATTTTAATGCCCTCTGTCAATATGGCAGTTTTATCCTCATTCAGAATTGCATTTCCGTTTTCATCCGTTTTATGCCATTGTGCATCAACTTTAATCATTGGACTTTGCTTTGCATGAGCGATAAAATGCAACTCCATGTCTGTGCAGTTTACTTTTTTGCCGTCAATAAACACTTGTGCAGTTTCGCCATCGGATTTTATCATAATTTTTTGTTCTGCCGTCTCGAATGGTTCACATTTATACATAGTTTTCCAACTATCTTCATACCACCTATCTATCTCTCCAATAACGGATTCTGCATAATACGTCGGCTTGCTCATAGTTTTTGTTCGGCTGCATAAAACTTCTTGATAATTCTCGATAATAAACTCACATTCATCACCGTTATACTCATAATCTTTATAAAACTGATAAAAAGATTTCAAATTTTTAATAAAATCAATTAGCGTTTTCATTTCTATTCACTCCTTAAAGCAGTCTCTCAACGTTTGCCTGTCTGCTTCATTATCTACCTCAATAAGAGGTTCATCTTCTAAAGTGGAACAATCTATCGGTTCGCCATTTCTACCGCCTATTTCGTGCGATTGTGCTTCTCTAAATGCCTCACGCTCTATTGATTTAATTACTTCTGCCATGCTCATAGCTCAAACACGCTCCCATATGCTACTCAACTACATACCAATCTTCCGCTAAGCAATCATTAATTGACGGAACCCATGTAGAAACAGTGTCATTAACATTTTTGATAGCAAAATACGGATTGTAATGTACTAAATCGTCTTTATCTGCAATAGATTTTCCAATTTCTGTGTAAGACTTAAAATTGCCAGCCGGAACGTAATACACAAACATTCCCTTGCCATTCCAACCTTTTCTTGCTACTTTTTTGCTGTTTTTTAATGCTTCAATTGCCTGTCCAAAATTCATAATTTATTTTCTCCTTTACAATTTATTATTTTTCATTTTCCATAAATCTTTCAAAATCTTCCATACATTTATAGCACAAGTCGTATGCGGTATTAAAAATGCCGTTCTTTGTAATCGAATTTCCACACAGTATTCCTTTTTTAATTTCTGCACCGCACCTATCGCAAGTGCACCATTTTCTTTCATGCTCCATTCTTCATAAACCTCTTAAAATCTTTCCTACACTTAGGGCATAGGTCGTATTGCGTATCATCTCTCCATATAGCCATTGGAAAGACTTCCTTTGCTAAATCTTCGGCTGTGCATATGCTTTTTTCGTGAAGAGGTTTTATCTCTCTCGTTTTGATATATGCATATTTTTCATCGTATCGTATTATCTCTTTTCCGCACCTGTCGCAAGTGCGCCATTCTTTTTGATGTTTCATAAAATCCCTCGCTTACAAATCAAGTTTATTCAAATAATCCGTTTCGCTATTTTCAAGCGCCTTGCTAATGCCGTTAATCATATTAGCCATTGTCTGTTCGACTTCCTTTATCTTTTCAACGTCTCCACCGCACTGTAATGATAAATATCTTTTCTGCCAAACGCTTGCATTTACAACTATATTATTGTGGACATCTTTCTGTGTAACCATCATTCCACCAACTTTCTAAGCGCCATACATAAACATATTTCCAAAACGGAAATCATCTAGTGCTTTTTCCAATTCGTCTTTGTATCTAAATGGACTTAAAGGGCTTTTTATTTCTTCCCTCAATACAGGTGACATATTGTCCATCAAAATGCCTTGTGTAGCACTTGCAAGATTTTGCGGTGGCAAATCCGCTAAAGCACATAACTCCATTCTTTTATGGTCGCATTTTTCAGATTTAGGGCAATTTTTACATTTTTCTGCTAATTTACTTAAAGGTTCCGCCATTATTACACCAGCTTTCTACCGCAGATAGGGCAAAATTTTATATCTTCGATTTCGATTCCAGACATAAAAGGGTCGCTACATCCGACGAATAAATGAAATGCATTTTCAAACTCAACAATTTGTGTTTCATTTTTTTGGGGATAATACCCGCCTCTAAAAGCTCCTTGCTTGATTTTTTCCAATTTTCCTATTTTGCAACAAAACTCACACATACTTAGTCCTCTCTCAGTTTTTTACCACACATAGGGCAATAATTGATTTCCATAACTTCCCAACAATCAGAATTGCTGTCAAACACACCAATCTGATACGTGTTATCTTCTGCCTGCATAATCCCATCTGATAAGTTTCTGTTTGGAACTAAGCTATAATCATCAGTATTCCATTTTGTAGGATTTTCGCAAAATTCACACATATTACACCTCGATACCTAGTTCTTTTGCCCTTTTAATACATTTGTCTTGTGGATAAATAATATGTGTTTTTATATCCATGTTGGTTGTACAGTCTATCCCGGAACTATATTTTGCGCATTTTTCTCTGCATTCGCATTTATCGCATTTGGTATCTTTTTCTCTATATTTTCTTGGCTTGTATTTCTTAAAATCCTTGCACTCACAGTCAAGCGATGTATCATTCCCTTTTTGACAATTATAAACCGGATATTCTTCTCCTATTTCCTCATCAAAATCAAAATCTTCATCACAATATTTACAAATCGAGCAATCTTTCATATCACACCTCAATCAAAGTAAATTTTCGTTTTTTAACAATGTTGTCTCCGTGAAGCATTCCATCTATGTCTCTGCCACACCCCATATTGATTGTGTTTACCTCACATTTGCCTAAATACACTTGATATTCTTGCCCGGCAATATGGATAGTTCCAAGCGCATTTTCAAAACTTGCATTAAAGTCACTGTAGTCATAAGGTGTACCACAATAAGGGCATTTTTTAAGTTTTCTGTCAATCGGTGCGCCACAGTTCACACAATTTGTGTTCATTGGTTATTCTTCCTTTGCCTTAAAAAGTGTATCAGGAAATGGAATACCTAAAAAATGCATGTTTGCGTATTTCCTAAATGTCGGCACGCTCATACCGGCTATCTTTGCTGCTTGTGCCTGTGAACATCTGCCATATGCGTATTCCATCAATCCTTCTCGGAATGAGTCGATATTTCGTGTCTTAACTCCTTTTGCCATATTTATACCTCCGTTTAATACTCAATAATGCCTTGTGCCAACTGTAGCAGATAGTCGCTTTTAGCAAAATGCGTTATTGAGTAGTTAGTCTCTCTTCTATGTGTTCGTCTGAAATGCTCGTTAACCATTCTATCAAGCCCAGTAAGCCCTGTTTCGTCTGTTAGGTAAACATCCGTCCACTCAAAGTGATTATGCTCTGTATCGGTCACATTAGAAAGCGACAGACATACATTAGTCAGAGTTTTATCGGTCAAGATTGGGTGAACCTTGCAAAAATATGTTTCGTACAGGTTCATGTATCTGCGGAATGCGTTTTTGACTACTTCTCTGATTGTTTCGTTTTCAACACTGTTGTCACAGATTTCAGAGAATCTATTGAGCATGTCATCTTTCTTTGCTTGCATATCCTGTCGGGTAACCCTTGCCGTCTGTTTCTCGGAAACAGATGTATGTACCTCTCCATCAATGTTAGTTGATGTATGTACCTTATCAGTATTTAATCTTTCAGTACTTTGTTTGTTAGTATTTAATTCATCAGTACTTAATCCATTAGTATTTAATTGTCCGTGAATTTCTACCTGTTGATGTTCAACCCATAGATTTTCTGTATCTTGTTTTTCTATTTTCTGTTTATATGGTTCTTCGTAAGCCTCATAGGTGTACTTTATTCTTCCGCCATTGCTTTTTGTTGGGTTTTCTTTGGTAACCACAACATAGTTATTATCCTTTAATTCATTTAAAGCCGATTTAACGGCTGTTTCATTCTCTTTGCTTATTGCAACCAACCCAGCTATTGAATAATCCCAATTATCGGGCAATGAAAGCATTACGGACAATAGTCCTTTTGCTTTCAGACTCAAGCTCTTATCTCTTAAATGAGTATTGCTCATAACTGTGTAATTTTTTGTTTTATGCACTCTAATTGTTGCCATAATCGAATACCTCCGCTTGATATTATTTATGTATGCCTGTGATACATACTCCGCTTGATTGGTAAAAACAACAAACAGGCACAGCGGAAGTGCTTTTCGCTTCGTCAAGCTAGTTTGTTGTAAATAGTTGCACGGAGTGTCGAACTCCGTCAGACCAAACCATGCCAATGCATTTCAAATCTGCAAATTCTATTTTGCAAAGAGTTTTCTGTTTCCGATAATACAACTACTATCCATACAGACAACCTTATAACCCATATTTGCAGTTCTGGTGATTAAAAGTTATCCAAAGATAAGCGCCGTACACAGGATTCGAACCTGCAAGCCTTTTACAGCCAACGATTTTCAAGACCGCTCCCTCACCACCCGGACATACGGCAAATATAACAGCCGTAGCGTGACTGCTATATTGAAACTGTTTTTGTCGCTACCTTTGTACAGCTTCTACGGACTTTCTATACCGCTTACGGCTGACTCTTATAGCCTGTCGTAAGTTAGCGCCGACATCGTGACTCGAACACGAACAACATTTCTGTTGGATAGCTTAGCAAGCTACTGGAATACCATTATCCCATGTCGGCAAGCGCCGTGGCAACACTGATTGTCACCACGAATAGCCTTTTGTACTTCAAGGCTACGTAGTGCTACTAACACTACTAAATCGGCAAGGTGGGAATCGAACCCACGACAAGTCGGTTAACAGCCGACTGCTCTACCACTGAGCTACATGCCGATAATGAGGGTGAAGTCTAAGGAGTGGCTACACCCTCCGGAGATATAAATTTGTATGTGCTGTAGGAAAAGAACTAGGAAACCTACAGCAAAGGACATGTGAGGAATTGCACCTCACCTAAGACTCATATGATTTGAGTTGCCCTAGTTTAACAATTAAAGGGGGTATATATGTCTACTCTGCCTGTTACAGATGTCTTTACGACAGGTTGGTTTTCACGCTCGTGTATTGTGGGATTATACACGATTAAACCCTCACGAGCCTTGTGACGGCTCTTAACAGCTTTCCGCTATGAGGACGAAAGGAACTACTAAGTCCAATGTCGGGGAACCAAGTAAACCCCGAACGGGGCATGTTGGATTTGAACCAACGTATGCGGGAATCAAAATCCCGTGCCTTACCGCTTGGCGAATGCCCTATATTTACTGCCACATGAAAGCTATGGCAAGTATCTGGCCGAACATTATAGCAATGCTAGTGAGCCTTGAGGTAGTATCAGTCTCTCTGTTTAACGTTGCCCCCGCCATTGCCAATGAAATTAATGTCAGCCATACTGTTGTTGCAATTTTTAATACAAACATGATTTACACCTCATTTTCCTCAAATGTCGAATCGATTATGCATGTAAGAGTAAAAAACACTATTGAAGCAATTATTGAGACCAGGTCAGGAAAGAATATCGCGTGAACCATACAAAACAATGTCGCCCATGCAAAAAAGCCCTTAATGAACTTTGGCAAGTATTCAATAATAATCTTGTCTAAAATCTTCCACCTGCGCTTAAACTTAAGCTCGTGAGCCTTATCCATGTACCACTCTGCCTTGCTCATATCCTCAGCCGCAGAACCTTTATGCCCGGCACGATATTCATACTTGTATGCAGTAATCTCACACCATTTAGCCACATCCTTAAGTCCGTAAATGTCAATCATTTCATCAATGCACTCTTTACGGTCAGGCAAATTGTAGTGACTAGGGTGGTTTACCATTTCGGAATTAATTTTATTAGACTCAAATCCTGTTAATTTCATCGCTGCTAGCTCCTTTACTGTTATATATTATATATAACTATTATTTAATCATAGTTGTATGTATATATATTATTATTGTGTATGTTGTTTAATTAATATATAACTTATGTTATAATAATAAATACTGCTTGGTAAGGTTAAGGTATGAGTAAGAGCCTTTTTGTTTTGGCGGATATTTTGGGGGCTAAGTGGGGCAGTTTTTCGCTTTTCATATACACCCCTAGGGCACCCAATACGTGCGCTGCTCAGCTCTCAAACATCAAGCATTTTAAATTGTATCTATTGCATGTACAATTTACTTACATGCTTTCAACTCTTCGCTAAACAACTGTTTTGTGCATAGTTGTAATAATTCAATAGCCCTCAAAGCCTTATAAATCAAGGGATTAGAATTGTATCTGTTGTATATACAATTACTTGGCATTATCAACCATGCTATCGCCTGATAATGCTTTAATATTCTGACTATTTGAAGCACCTAACCGTGGTAATTCATTAGCACTTAATGCTCGCGCTTGCGTAGCCTCGTAGCCAATACCCGGTTGATTCATGCCAAATTCATTATTGCCAACGAACATAGCACCCACCGGGGATTTATTGTCATATGCTCTATCCTTGATACAATCTTTACGGATTCCTTGCAGTTTTTGCCAAATCTCATAACTTTTAGGGCTTGACTCTTTATTTAATCTCCAGTTATCTATAACACCGCAATCTATATTACACCAATTACTAAATGCAACAGTACTACATAGTTTATTATATTTATCACTAATATATATATATTCATCACATATATTATTTAATATATTATAATTATATCTATTGTAGTTGGTTAACATACATGTATTATCATATAACCGTTTATCTTTTAATATACTGTTATCATTAAATATAATCTCTCCAACTCTCTTGCAGACAGCTTTCCAAGGTCTTTGGCCCTCGCTCTTCAAGTCGTCAATTTGTAGTTCCTGACAAGCCTGTTCTATAGCCCTCTCGAAGTCCTCCCGATAAAGCTGGAAAGTGCCAAAATCAGCGATTAAATGTTTAGTTATATTTCCTTTAATTTTTTCCATTTTAGCACCTCAAAATCATAAAATAAAAAAGCCCGCACCACCTGGAACAATTCCAAGCGACACAGGCTAGCCGGCATCTGCTTATTAATTTAATTAAAATAATAATAATCAAATCTACTTATTTTGTCAATATATGGATTGTTGAATATATAATAATAACTGTATTGATTAATATATACCACATTACACATATATATTAATTATATATAAAATAAAAAGCCGGCCACAAAAAACCGACTTTAAATTTTAAAATGGGCACTCATTGTTATTGTTTTCCAGCTCATCCAGCTTATCCAGCACTAATTGGTTTACAAAGCCGTTAATCGTCAGCCCTTGCGCCTGTATTCGGTCTTTTGTGCCCTTTGGCAATTTACAGGTTATTGAGTCCCAATTTTCCCGGGCTTTTTCATTCTGTCGCTTTATTCTTTTTTTATAGTTTTCAATAATTTTCTTCTCGTCCATTTATTGCACCTCATTATTTTAATTAATAGTATCAATAGTTACTAGCAATATTACTATATATCAATATTGTTATACATAAATATATAATAATTAAATTACTATGTCAATAACTATTTCAATAATATAGCAATACAATATTGTAATACTTTATTGCATTATATAGTAGAAATAATAATTGAAATAATTATTTTAGTATTTTTTCAATTTTTATTGCAATAAGGTATTGACATATTACGTGCAATATAGTATTGTATAGTCAAGTCGAAAGGCAAGGGACAAAATAAAAAAGCTCATCGCGCAGCCGGCCAAAGTTACACGATGAGCACCAAACAAAAAATAATAATTGAAAGGTGACTGTATTATATCACAGTCAAAAGGAAAAAGAAAATGAAAAAATTATCACACAAGGAAATTTGCAGAATGGGCGAAATGATGGACGGCATCAAATTAAATTGTAATATATACACATTTGAAAATGCAGAGAACTATATTTCACGGCTGGAGCCGTTCGACGAAAAAAGTGGCGTTTGCTGTCGCAAAGTCAATGAGATTATACAGGAAATCAAAAAAGAGTTCCCTGACGCTAAAGGATGCCAAGTCGATTCTAAATACTATGCTGCCGGAGTTTATGGATGCATTGGCAGACTTTCAAAAGTTACCGTATTAGATAGCGAATGGAATAGCAATGGGAAAAGCTTTTATATTTATTTTTAAGCCGAAACGCTCCAACGTGGAGCGTCCACCGTGGAACGGTCTCCCGGTGCTGATGATGGCAGACCAGAAAGGGCGTAAAAATGAGATATTGCGGACGACAGAAAAACGGAAAAGCGTTGCTATTAACGGACGATGAAATTATAAACAACGCACTTGAACAGGAAAAAAGCGGAATAAAACCGCATTATGCTTTTTATGATTATAAGAACCATGAAAAAGTAACTCCGGCTGGCTGGCTTGTATGGTCTTTAAGTGATGGCGGTTGCGGTGTAGTTTACCGCCGTAAAGATGGAAAAATGATTATTACAACCGGCTTGCAAGGTGATTTTTGTTATTGTTAGGGGGCACAATATGAGAGATTTTATCGAGCTTTTAAAGGCTTTCGGGCTTTTTGCGTCGTGCCTTGTTATTGGGTATGGCGGTTTGTTTTTATTTTTTTATTAAATTGCAATTAGTAAGTTACATATTTCAACAAAAAGTCGCATAACTCAACTGATACTATCGACTTAATTTTTATTTAATTAGGAGAAATAAGAAAATGACAAAAATTGAGAAAATGATAAAAGACGGATATCCCAAAATTATAAAAGGTAATGGAGGATATAGAGCATATTTGAAAGATGTGCAACCTCTAGACAGTGGTGATTATATGGCTATATATCGTTATCCCGGTGGGGAATGCTGTCACAGCCTAGAAGAGATACAAAAATGCTTTGAAATCATCGAACAATAAGGGGTGATATTGGAATAATTCGCAAGCTAATAGCGATACAAATTAACAAAGGTATTCTAGCCGGTGCAAGTCCGGCTATTAGCTTTATATATAAGGCTTTCGGGTCTTGTATTATCAATTTAATTATTTTATTCATAGGTGCTTTTATACAGCTTTACGGCTGTATATATTGCACTCCGTCCGCGCGTCCGGTAAATAATCGCGTCAAGAGGTCTTATAAATGCCTTTATATTTATATCAGGCTCAAGAGGTGCAATGCTTGAAAAAATAATTGTGCGCCCTTTATAGGTGCTTTGTGTTACCACCTAATAAAAACAGATTAACGCACGTATGAACCGCGAAAAGGTCAAAAAGTAGCCTATAAACCACGCACTAAAACAGAAAAGAGGGTTAATGAATGGATAACGAGCTAAACAGTCTTGACGCTGTAGAAATGGAAATTAGAGCACGCTACAACGGCAAATATCAAAGCGCGCCGGAATATCAAGCAAGTGAGCGCGCCACGCGTAAAGCAATAACAGACATTTTTAGAGCTGTCGCAGAGTCTGGCGCGTGTGACGATGTTACCGCGCTTATTAGTGGCAAGGAATACCGCCGGACGGCCTTCTCCAATTATCTACAGCATAAAAACTATATAAGCCCAATAATTAAGGCTTGTTATAGATAGGGGGGTGTATTATGTCTAATTATGAATACTTGGGGAAAAAGGAAATATTTAAGCGCGTCAAGGCGCTAGGCTATGAAATGCCAAAAATAAGCGATTTTAGCTATATCAAGTATGATTGTATAGAATGGATGGAGTCACACGAACTAAAAATCACAGTTCAAAGGGGCGGTGAATGGTTGCGAGTTGTTGAAAAGCGCGCACACGTTCACCCGGTCACATTATTTTGTGACTACGTAGCCGGAAAATATATCACACGTTACCAATAGGGATATTTTATATCCCTTTTTGTTGTGTCCAAAATCAAGCGTGCAGCCGTTGGAGCTGTCGCAAGTTGTCCGGCTATGCGTCCGGGCATATGTACATTGACAAATTAACAAAAATATTCTATGATTTTATGATATATACTTTTAAGTCGTGTATTTGACGTTTTAAGGGCTTTTGAGCGTACTAACATGGATTTTATCAAGCACGCTAAAATAAGCCGTAAAACGAGCCGTTTACAACGCTTTGCGATATAGTTGTAAAGCCTTAAGCCTTAAGCCGTGCCGGGTGTGACGTGTTACGAGTCAGGTGCACCAACTCATGGAAAATGTTTGAATTTTCAGAAAACTTCACTCAATTAAAGTGTGGTGCGAGTTCTTTGCAAGTTCTCGACAAGTTTTCGCAAAATCTTGCGAACGGATTTTTGAAATTGAAAAAATCAAAAGGTACGGGGGTATCAAAATATTCCTGACAAAATTTTTAAAAATTTTGAATCGCCAAAAAATAAATGCTTTTGGCACTGTAATCACTCTCTCTTAGTTCTTCAATCAATTTCTGCCGTGTCATTTCCGGATTAGTCCGGTGTATGTATTCTAATAGTCTGTCTATTTTATCCATATTTTTGCTCCAATAAATTAAATATTTTGTCAGCCGTGTATACAATATTCCGTCCGTACAAGCTCATAAAATCTGCGATTATTTCTTCCGTCTCTATGTCAATGTCACAGCCATATGAGAATGAGTACGCATGCACTAGCTCATGGCATAGTATTTTGTCAGCCATGTAATCAGACACATTATCAGCTATCGTTACTGTCTTGGTTGTATTATCAGTCACTCCTAAACTTATCGTACCGTCAGACCGCCTTAATTCGCTTGATGTGGGCTTTTTAAATTGTATGTGCCACAATGTATCATTAACCCTTATATCCATGCTTATACCCTCTAAAAATGGCTATGAGCATTACTACCCATAGCCTTAATAATTACAGTTTTGATGCAAGATTGCTCATCTTGGTGCGCAAAAGGTTGCGTTCATCGGGTGTCATGTCATTTAAAAGCTCCGATATATCTCCGCTTAATTCACGGATATACATATCAAGGGCTTTCATTTTATGCTCTTTGTCCTCTGTAGAGGCTCCTTTGTGCATTTCCTTCGTTTCGGTATAATGTCTCTTTGCTCTGTCATAATTGCTTTCACTCACATGTGGTGCAATCGGTTCAGAGTAGTACATCTTGCCTCGACTCTTATCCATGTCACGCATATACTCCATGTCGTTGTAGTTTACCGGCATATGATAATATGGTGGCTCGGTGTATCTCCTGTAATCATCTTTTGAATTTTCCATAGCTTCAACAATCAGATAGTCCTTGTCAAACTCTACGATATTCTTAACAATCTCGGTAAAATCTTTTAAATCGTCAAGATTTTGTCCCTCAAAATTGTCAATTCCAATTCCGTCAACTTTAGCCTTGACACATTCCATTATCTGTTTAGCCCATTTGTGCATATGTTTTTACCTCCACATTCTAATATAATTTGTTCTATATCTTTCCTTTTATTTACCAATACTTCTTTTAATAAAGTTTTATACTCTATTTTTTCATCTCTTGATATTATCCTTAAATCAGTTTCTTTTCCTTTGTAGTGAACTCTACAAAACCCGCTCAAATTCATAGCAATCTCAAAAGGAAGTTCTAAATCACAAATCCTATGGTGCATAATTCCATATTTAAGATTATACATCTCACATAATTCGCTTAACGTCTTTCTTTCTCCGCAGTAATCGATATAAATATTTCTGCTTGTATTATTACATTGCTCTTTTTGTGTAATCCAGCGACAATTTGACGGCTCATAATTTCCGTTAAAATCTATCCTATCTATAGATAAATTCTCTTTGTACCCATTTTTTATAGACCAATTATAGAAATTTTGAAAACCGCCTTCTCCTTGCCACTCATCACAGACTTTGACGCCTTTAGCACCATACCACTTATACGCTTTATCTTTTCTGTTTTCACATCTTCTTCTCATGGAACACCAAACCTCGAACAATCTGCTGTTACTCATATTATGCGTAGTCAGTTCATTTATATGGCGCTTTCGATTTTCATTGTTAAGACACCCACAGCTTTTTGTATATCCGCCTTTGAGTTTTGAACTTTCAACAATTGTTTCTTTTCCACAAACACATCTGCATTTCCAATATACTCTTTTGCTATTATTTCTATATACTCTTTTAATAACTGTTAGCCTGTTAAATGTCTTGCCTGTCAAATCATCAAAATTATATGCTGTCATTCCTTTTTTAAAAGCCATCTTTCAATCTCCTTTGTACGTATATACTTATTTACGTATATTATAACAATTTTGCATATTTACGTCAATACGTATTTATGGTATACTGTTAAAAAGGAGGTTTTGCAATGTCTAAAATCAAATTCACAACCACAATAGAAAGCGAATTGTTGGAAAAGATTAAAATTCAAGCAATCAAAGAGCATCTTTCTGTATCAGCAATATTAGAAAGACTTATCATCGAATACTTATCAAGCTTGCCTAGTAACGATTAAATTAGAATTCTGCACTTCAATAGCCTGTGTAGATGTATTCTGTATCGCTACAGTACTGCAACAGCCGCAAGGTACGTCAACGTATGCCTGTGAACTGATATTCTGTAAATTTTGTACTGCTGCCGGAGTAACTATCATTCGTGTTGACTGTAAAGGCTCTCCGTCTACTGCAATAGCAAGTGAAATAGCTCCAACTGTACCGCCTGTAGGTATCTGAATGTTGCCGGAATACGATACTAAGAATCTAGCTTTGCACTGATTAGTAATACCTCTTAACTTGATAATTCCACTTCCCTGTCTGTGGACGATACATTTAGTTCCACATACCGGTGTTTCTGTAAATGCAACATCTTCTCCAGCGGCAACGGTTTGTAATGCAATTCCTGTTACTTCCATTATTTTTACCTCTCTTTCACAAAATAAAAAACCACCAACTGAATATTAGTTGATGGTTTGAAAATCCATTATTTATTTTTTGTAGTCTGTAGCACACATTCCTATGCATTGCGGAGTTCCGTATTTTTCAATATAATCTTCATCTCCGTATCGTTTAACACAAACATACATTGTATCGTGCCAATTCGTTCTCGTATCTTCTGTTTTTGAAGTATGGTCAATTACAATGTCTGACATTTCAAATGGTGCATTTGCTACTCCTATCTTTTGGCAAAAGTCTTTATGAATTTGATATATGTATTTTTTCATATCATCAAAGTTTTCAAATTCCCTTGCCGTTTCTAGGGATTCAGATAATCCGCCTCTGTGTTCTCTGAAAATAACCATTTTGGCACTCCTTTCTTTTTTTTGAAAATTGTACCACGACTTTAAAAATCCATCAACTTAATATTCTGTTTTCAATGTGCAAAAGGGCAAACATTATAGTCTGCCCTTTATCTTTCCGACATTTGTGCCGGTAACATCAAGTAATACTGCTTAGCAGACATAATCTCGACTAACTCTCGACTAAACTTGGACTAATCCTCGACTAAAATCGGTTTAAATCGGTTTAGATTGAGTTAACTCAATTAAGATACTCAATTATTCAGTTTTAGCATCCGCAACCTGTATTGCATCCGCATCCATATGCATAAGCATTTGGATTAGGTACTGTGTATGCCGGGATTGGTGCCGGGTTTACAGCGTTGATAATCTGCTGTGTCTGAGCTGCCATCTGAGTTGTAAGTAATGCGCTCTGTCTATCCTGTGAAGCTGCTCTGCGAAGGTCGTTATTTTCTGCCTGTAAGCTAGAGATTTTTTCATTGCAGAGATAATCAAGAATAGCCCTCGTTCCTGCCTGCTGGCTGTCAATGATGTCTCTTGTGTTGCTATTCATGGTGTTCTGTAAAGCACAAGTGTTAGTAGCCATGTTGTAGTTTACACCTTGGATGGCTTCTCTTGTCTCGCAGCAGCAGTTAGCAAGCTGTGACTGTAAAGCGTTGGTATTCTGCATATTAGCAACTGTGTCAGCGTTTACTGCCTGTTGTATGCCATAGCCGGTCTGCATGATATTTGTGTTAATACCATTAAAACCTGTGAGCATACTGTTGTTCATGGCATAAAAGCCGTCACAAAGTCCGTTGGAAATGCCGTCTAACTTGCTGATAACTGCTGAATTATCAAATCCTCTTTGAATTTCACTGCCGACACCACCATTAGTGCCACCGAAACCACCAAAGCCGTTACCCCAGCCTCCAAATATCGCAAATACTACGATAAGGAACCAAAGCCAAGAGCCGTCATTCCAGTTATTTCCGTTGTTTCCGTCCAAATTCGCCACAATAGGTACGCTTGGACAATTTCCTGTGTTGAACATCTGTTTTACCTCCAAAATTTATTTCATAAAGAGTTGCGCGCATTCTCTCATATGCTATATCCCAAAGTTACCTCTAATCTGCTTCATTACATCATCAGGATTAATGCCTTTTTCCTTGCATAGGTTTCTTGCCATTTGCTCAATTCCCTTGCTGTTTCCACTTTGAGCCATGCTCATTGCATTCTGAATCATTGGATTTCCCATTACACGATTATTGCTCATTATCTGTTGCATTATTCCCATTACATTCATGCTTTTTCACTCTCCTTACTTTGTGTTCGTGGAATTTTTCTTTGTGCCCCTAAAGATAATTGCTCGATTTTCTCTGATAGTTCGTTGAGCTTTGCCATAATACCCTCTGTGGCTTTCTCTGATAGGTCAAATTCAAGTTTTCCCGTGTCACCTGATAAAATGTCTGTCTTATCGTTCAAAACCGGCTTAAAAGTCAATGTGCGTATTGTTCCGTCAGCATTCCAGCTCTTAGCATATATCTCCGTTAAATCCTGTTTTGGGAAAAATGCTACACTGCCATCCATTGGCACTTCGTTGGGATTAATAGTCTCAACTGCTTGTACTACCCTGCCACTTATGCCTTGTGTTGGTTCGGGCTGTTGGTATCTCTGATAGCTCGCCATTGGGTTGTACTGATATGCTCCATAGTTAGGTGTATAATTCATCATTGGTTGCTGATACGGCATGTTCATCTTTGTTTTCCTCCAAAACTTCCTCTATCGCTTTAATGACAAGGGATAATGTCATTAGGTCGATTTTTTGTAACTCACTTTTTGCAAATATTTGTTCTCTTACTTCATCGTCAAACATAACATCATCTCCTTATGCCTAAATTGTGGCATAAAAAAAGAGAAGAGCATTTCCATGTTCTTCTCATATTTGTGTCATATAATGGCTTTTCTATATACAATTTTTACTACACACTTTTTGGGGTGGTTACTACACAGTTACTACACACTTTTCGCATTAAAATGCATTAAAATACATAGAATTTTATATTTTTTACGATTTTACGAAAATCCCGCAGACCCTTTATTTTCTTAGGATTGCGCCATTATTTACGAAATCGTATGGCACTCCTTGATATACGTAATAATTAAGCCAATTGGAATAAAGTATATTGCCGTGCGACCGCCACTGTAAAAGCGGCTTTTGTGTATCATCATTATCCGGATAGTAGTTCACCGGCATATCTATATCAAGCCCCTTTTTCTTATCCCTCTCGTACTCATTGTGAAGAGTATATCTGTCATACTCAGGATGTCCCATCACAAAAATCTTTTTACCGTCCTGATCCATCAGAAGGAATACTCCGGCATCATCCGACTCCGCAAGTATGGTAAGCTCCTGATGCTTTAATATATCCTCCTTTAAGACCTCGGTATGCCTTGAGTGTGGTGCGTAAAACACGTCATCGAAGCCTCTGACAAGTGGGACCTTTCTGTTCTTTACGTGGTGCGCATACACACCAAACTTCTTCTTTGGAAGCACACGCTTTGGTATGCCGTAGTGATAATACAATCCTGCCTGTGCACCCCAGCACAGATGAAGTGTGGAGAAAGCATGTGTCTTGCTCCACTCCATTATACTGCATATCTCATCCCAGTAGTCTACCTCCTCGTATTCCATAAGCTCAACCGGTGCCCCTGTGATTATCATGCCGTCAAAGTACCTGTCCTTTATATCGTCAAAGGTCTCGTAAAATTTGTTCAGATGACTGAGTGATGTGTGAGTGGCCTCGTGAGTAGATGTGGTCACAAACGTTACATTAACCTGTATAGGGGTATTTGACAGCGAGCGCAGTATCTGAAGCTCTGTGTCCTCCTTTAATGGCATGAGATTTACAATCGCAATCTCCAGCTGTCTGATGTTCTGATGTGATGCCCTGTTTTCGTCCATCACAAATATATTTTCTCTCTCAAGTATTTCCTTTACAGGTAAATCATTTTGTGTCTTTATAGGCATTTTATAACCTCTTTTCTAATGCCCAAACATCTCTATAAATGTATCCTCCGAGATGATAGGTATTCCTAATTCTTTTGCTTTTTTGTTTTTTGATGAAGTAGATTCAGTGTCGTTGTTTACCAGATAGTCTGTCTTTTTTGACACGCTTCCTGTCACCTTGCCGCCCTGTGACTCCACATAGGCCTTAAACTCGCTTCTGTTGGCGAAATCATGCACATCGCCTGTGATGACAAAGGTCTTGCCGTTTAAGCTGCCCTCCGACATATCCTTTATATCGACCTGTTCTATGTCAAGCTCCTTAATCAATGCTTCAAACATCGCACTGTTTTTGGGATTTGCATACCATTCAAGTATAGAGCCTGATTTTTCCTGGCCTATACCATCTATATCCACAAAATCTGTGGCATTTCTCATTCTGTCCGCGAAGCCATCAAAACCTATTGCGTTGACAATCTTCTTGCCTGCATCGGTACCTATAAGAGGTATACATAGTGCAAATATCAGATTGACCGGGTGGACATGTCTGCTTTTTTCGATGGCAGTCTGCATATTCGTGCATGATTTTTCTCCAAAGCCTTCCATGCTGCTTATCTTATCAAAATGCTCTGGCAGATGGTATATGTCAGGGAACTGTTTTATGAATCCCTCATTTATAAATTTTAGCATTGTCTGTACCGAAAGTCCATCTATATCCATTCCGCTTTTGCTGACAAATCTTGAAAACTTTTTGACATTCTTGGCTGTACAGTCAGGGTTTGTACAATGCAGCGTCTTCACACCGCTGTTTTTACTCACAAATATGCGTGTCGGATGATGACACACCGGACATTCCTTCGGTATCTCAACTGCTCCCACCGCATCCTTTACAGCTATGCATTTTGGAATAATCTTGTTGGCTTTTATCACGGAAAGTGTACATTCTTTTCCCACTCCAAGCCTTTCTATCTCAGTCAGATTGCAAAGTGAGGCTCTCGAAACCGTCGTTCCCTCTATCTGCACCGGCTCAAAAACAGCCACCGGCGATATTGTCGAAACCGCACACGACCACTCAATATAGCGAAGCCTCGTATCTACTGCCTCATCCTGCCACTTGAAAGCAAAGCCGGCTCTCGTAGCATGATGTCCCGTGATGCTTCCACCTGCAGCGTAGGCAGTGTCATCATAGCATATGACAAGTCCGTCCACAGGCACATCCATCCTGCCACTCTCGACATCCCTTGTCCAGCGTTTTACAGCCTCCTCAAGGCGTGCCGCATCTGTTGCCTCCCTTTTGACAACATTGAATTTCATATCACTAAGATAGCTCATTCTATCACCCCATGATATGATATCATCGTCTATATGCACGAGTGTAAACGCATAAAACACTACATGTCTTCGCTTCACTTCTTCCACATCATCGAGATTTAATGTACCGGAGGCAAGGTTTCTTGGATTGGCATATTTCTCATCATCGTCCTCGATTGTATCATTTAACAGCTTGAAATCCGTGTAGGAAATTGTCGCTTCCCCTCTTACAACCATATGCCCCTTATATGGTATCTCCTTTGGGAAGCCGCTTATGGCATCCTGCAAAAAGGTGATGTTACTTCCTACAGTTCCATTTCCTCTCGTCAGTATTTTCACAAGCCTGCCACCGTCATATGTGAGCACGAGTGTCAGTCCATCAAGCTTCCATGAAAGCCAGATTGGCATATCACCTGCCCATTTCTTAAGCTCCTCAATACTCTTTGTCTTGGCAAGTGAAAGTGCCGGATACTCATGCGGCTCACGATTTCCTGCCTCTGCCTCATAGCCTGCATTATGTGTCGGGCTGTCCGGACGGATATATCCTGTTTTTTCCTCAAGCTGTGTAAGTTCATCAAACAGTGCATCCCACTCGTAATTTGGCATTATTTCATCTGCGCCATTGTAATAGGCTTTTGATGCGCGGTTAAGACTTTCAACAAGATCATCTATCTTATCTTTTATTTTGTTATTCTCCATGCTGTAATAATCCCCTGTCTGCTTTACTTTGCTCTTCTATCCGGATATTTCTTATCTGTATGTTTCTTATCCGTATGTTTCTTATCAGAATGATTCTTATTCATATCAGGCATAACCGGCTGATTTGAGGAATCCGCAATCAGTCTTTTGAGTCCCTTGTATTCAAGTGGTGTTACTGCCCTGTACTTTCCTCTTGGCAGGTCACCAAGCTCAATATTCATGATTCTCACTCTCTCAAGCTTGACCACACGGTAGCCAAAGTATTCACACATCCGTCTTATCTGCCTGTTGTAGCCCTGTGTCAGAATAATCTTAAACTGCTTTGAGGACAGCTTTTTCACATGGCACTTTCTTGTTGTCACACCAAGCTCTACAAGCGGTACGCCTCCTGCGAGCCCTCTTATGAAGCTGTCAGATATTGTTTTGTTTACTGTGACAATATACTCTTTTTCGTGTCTGTTGCCGGAGCGCATCATCTTGTTTACTATCTCGCCATTGTTGGTCAGAAGTAAAAGTCCCTCTGAATCCTTATCCAGCCTGCCAATGGGATAAATGCGCTTTGGGTAATTAAGATAATCTATCACGTTGTTTTTTTCCCTTTTTTCTGCTGTGCAGACTATGCCGGCCGGCTTATTGAGGGCAATCAGTATCATCTCTTCTTCCTTTGATACTACCTGTCCATTATATGTGACAGTCTGTCCCTTTAGAACTCTGTCACCTGTCTTTGCTGTAACGCCGTCTATTCCTACTTTGCCGGCTTCTATCTGCCTGTCTGCCTCACGCCTTGAGCACACGCCCGCTTCACTGAGGAATTTATTTATTCTTACACCATTTTCTTCCATACCATATCCTCTTTTTAGATTGCTTTATCCGATATACATAAACCAAGCTAAAGCCTTTTCTACTCTTTACGGCAGCCATTTGCTATGTAGATTAAAACACGGAGACCTTTAAGCCTCCGTGTTGCTTCTTATTATTGTATGCACATCTGTTACTTTGTATTGCTTTTACTGTCCTACTGTCTGGAGATTCTCTGTCTTGATATAAGCTCTGCCATTTGTTCCGGCGCTGTAGGATACTATAGTCCAGTCGCCCTCTGTGCCATATGCTGTAAGTGTTACCTGTTCCTTTAAGAGACCAAGCTCCTTTGCATCTGTGCTTGCACCGTCACGCACCTTTACAACATCCTTTGTCACTACCTGATATTCAGCCGGTGCCTGTGGCTGCTCGGCTGTCTGCTGATTGGCTGCATTTGTATCTGTGGTCTGCTGATCTGTGGACTGTCCGGCATTTGCATCCGTAGTCTGCTGGTCTGCAGTCTGTCCTGCATTTGCATCTGTAGTCTGCTGGTCACCACTCTGTGATGCATCATCTGCCTGCTGTGTATCTGCCTCTGTAGTCTGTGTGTCTGCATCAGACTTCTTTAAATTGGCAATGCCTGACGATGTGTACCACTGCTTTATAGCACCTGTGAGTGTTGTCTCAAGCATAGTCTTTAAATTAGCATCAGAACCGACCGCCTGCTCATATTCCTTTTGTACCTCCTCATGAAGGTCTGCAAACTCAGATGAAGCAGTATACTTAGAAATAAGCTCCATAATATCGTCATCAAGTTCATTCTCGCAGTATGTTCTGTTGAAATTACTGTATACATTATTTATAAAGAGCTTTCCGTCCTTATCTGTCTCTATATAAAAGAAGTCAAGTGTAGGTGCCTGTGTATCAACTCCCGTAAACTTTATACTGTTTTTAACAGACACAAAGTATGTTCCCTTTTTCAAACCATTCTTGGTATAAGGTGTGATGTCATTGACTGACTCATAGTACTGGCTGACAACACCAATATAGCTCTTCTCGTTGTCGCTCATAGGTGTCGCAAGCTTGCCAAGGGTATCAAGGTCATCACCCACGTATGCCTTATAATAACCAGCAAGTAATGTGCTGATATCGTCCTTTGCGTCATTTGTGTAATCCTTTTCAAACTCAAAATCCTTCACCGAAATCTCTGTCTGTGATCCGGCTTCGGTATTGGATTGTCTGCCATTATTGCCTCCTGCGACAACTACTATAAGTATGAGTATGAGTCCTACAAGTACACCTGCTACTCCAACGTATTTTTTATTTTCTGCGCAAAACTGCTTTATATTATCCAATGTTTCCTTGTTAAAAAAGTCCTTCATGTGATTCCTCCATTAACCCAACATATCAAAATCAAATTATGTGACCGACGCGAATCGAACGCGCACTCGCCGGAGTCGGAGTCCGGAATTTTATCCATTAAACTACGGTCACAAAAAAGTTACCAACTATTTATATCACATCTTTTACTTTTTTTCAATGTTACTTTTTTCTTATTATAGACTTTTAGTGTTTTATTATAACTTTTTATGCATACTATTATAATTGATAAAAATTTGACAATATATTTCATTTATCTTATTATTTAACTGTTTGGGCATTATATATTGGAAATTTTTTCCGATATGCCATAAAAATATACCATTTTAATTAATACAATTACTATTTATATAAGGAGCACTATTATGAGTTTCACATTTTTAAACCAGCTTCCAACTCCTGCACAGATTAAGGATGAATATCCTCTGTCAAAGGAGCTTACCGAGCTTAAAGCGAAGCGCGATGCAATGATTTCAGATGTTATCTGCGGAAAAGATGATAGATTTCTTGTCATTATCGGACCGTGTTCAGCCGACAACGAGGATTCAGTCTGTGACTATGTCAGCCGTCTGACAAAGATTCAGGAGGATGTAAAGGACCGCGTAATCATCATCCCTCGTGTATATACAAATAAACCAAGAACAACCGGCGAGGGCTACAAGGGAATTGCCTCACAGCCTGACCCTGAGAAGGCTCCTGACATGGTTGAGGGTCTTATCGCCATGAGAAAAATGCACATCCGTGCCATCGCAGAGAGTGGACTCACCTGTGCAGATGAGATGCTTTACCCTGAGAACTGGGGCTATGTTGAGGATCTTCTCTCATATGTGGCAATCGGCGCTCGTTCTGTTGAGGATCAACAGCATCGTCTCACCGTCAGCGGCTTCGATGTGGCCAGCGGCATGAAAAACCCTACAAGCGGTGATTTTTCCGTCATGCTCAATTCTGTTTACGCAGCACAGCACCCACATCATTTTGTTTACAGAGGCTATGAGGTTGAGACATCAGGAAATCCTCTGACTCACGTTGTTTTAAGAGGTGCTGTCAGCAAGCATGGCAACACTACAACAAACTACCATTACGAGGACTTAATCCGTCTGCACGAAATGTACGACAAGATGGACGTTGTCAACCAGGCGGCTATCATCGATACCAACCATTCCAACTCCGGAAAGAAGTTCAAGGAGCAGATTCGTATCGCCAAGGAAGTTATGCACAACAGACAGCTTTCCTCTGATATCAAATCACTTGTCAAGGGTCTTATGATTGAGAGCTATATTGAGGAGGGCAGCCAGAAGATTGGTGAGCATGTCTACGGAAAATCCATCACCGATCCATGTCTAGGATGGGAGGATTCAAAGAAGCTTATCTACGACATTGCAGAAATGAATTCCTAAGCAACAAATTATACACACATTTTTTTACAAAACACAAGCCACAGGAGTATATATCCTGTGGCTTGCATTATTTTGTCGGTTTATTATTTAATCATATTACTATAAGCAAGAACTGCACTGACTGTTTTGGAATCCTGGATTTTCCCGGCATAAATCATGTCGCACAGCTCCTTTAGGGTGTATATTTCTACATCGATTGACTCGGCATCATCTAGATGCTGCTCGCCCTTTTTCAGGTTTTTGGCAAGATAGACATCTACTTCTTCGTCGCAAAAGGCTACTGTTGTGCGAAGTGAAAGTAAAAACGAGATATCATCAGAGCTGTAGCCCGTCTCCTCCTTAAGTTCCCTTTCTGCACACAGTCTGGTATCTTCTCCCACAAAGTCTCTGCAGCCGGCCGGAATCTCTATTGTCTCCCTCTCGAGAGCGTTTCTATACTGACGCACCATGATTATCCTGCCGTCATCAAGCACCGGAAGCACTGCCGCAGCGCCCTTTCTGTGTGAAACAAAATCCCATTCCTCAGTCTTACCGTTTGCAAACTGCATTGTATCCTTGTATATATCAAGTATTGAGCCCTTATATACAAGCTCTCTTTTTTGCCGTTTCATTTCATCAATCATTTTTCCTGTTTACCTTCTAAATAATTTAAATTCAGAGTTACCGTTTTGATTAGAAATCCACCTCTGTGTCATAATAGCAGCATTTGAGAAGCTTTTCCATCTCCTCCTGGCTTGGCTGGCGAGGATTTGAGCCTGTACAAGCATCAAGTATGGCATTTGCTGCAATCTCAGGAAGTCTCTCAAGGAATACTTCCTCCGGTACAAAGCCCTGCTCTGTTGGATAGCTGTCTGCTCCGTAATTCTTGATACAGTGTGGGATATTCAGATCATCATTCATGCCACGTAAGTATTTGATAAGAAGCTCAACCTTCTCATCAAGTGTCTCTCCACCCAGTTTCATGAAATCTGCTATTACGCCATAGCGTTTCTTCGCTGCCTCATCCTTTGCATTGAAAGCAATAACCTTTGGCAGATACATGGCATTGGCTGCTCCGTGGATGATATGTGCACCATAATCTGCAAAAGCTGCGCCTGTCTTGTGTGCCATGGAATGAACTATTCCAAGTAGTGCGTTGGAGAATGCCATTCCTGCCAGACACTGCGCATTGTGCATTACATCTCTCTTTGCCATATCACCATTGTATGAATCAATCAGGTCATGCTGTATCATCTCTATTGCATGGAGTGCAAGCGGATCTGTAAAGTCACTGTTGGCTGTTGATACATATGCCTCGATAGCATGTGTCATGGCATCCATTCCTGTGTGTGCAACAAGCTTCTGTGGCATTGTCTCTGCAAGCTCAGGGTCTACGATTGCAACATCAGGTGTAATCTCAAAGTCTGCGATTGGATACTTGATACCCTTCTCATAATCTGTGATGATTGAGAACGCAGTAACCTCTGTTGCTGTGCCTGATGTAGATGAAATAGCACAGAAATGTGCCTTCTTTCTAAGCTTTGGAATACCAAATACCTTGCACATATCCTCAAATGTGATATCCGGATACTCATACTTAATCCACATAGCCTTTGCTGCATCTATAGGTGAGCCACCACCAATTGCTACAATCCAGTCCGGTTCAAACTCAGCCATGGCAGCCGCACCTTTCATGACTGTCTCAACTGACGGATCCGGCTCAATTCCCTCAAAAAGCTTTACTTCCATACCTGCTTCCTTCAAATAAGCCTCGGCTTTGTCTAAAAAGCCAAATCTCTTCATTGAGCCTCCGCCCACACAGATAATAGCCTTCTTTCCCTCAAAGCTCTTTAATGCCTCAAGCGCACCCTTTCCGTGATATAAATCTCTTGGTAATGTAAATCTCTGCATTGTAAAACCCTCCATATGATATTTTAATTATATAGTTTCTCCCTTGTAATATTTTGCAGCCATCAAATACTGAATAGTTACTAAATATTACATTTATTATTTTATAACATTTTACTAATTTTGTCACGTACCATTATCTGTTTTTGTGAATACAAGATATTTTATACATATATTTTTATGCAATATATACAAATTTCTTTAGTAGTAATGAACAGTTACCGATAATTTATTTCATACCATAAGCACTACATTGTAAAAATCGGCTGCATTTACGTTTTTATTTTTTGCAAAAAAGAAAAGGCTTCATACGAAGCCTTTTCAAATGTACATGTTATTATGTCAAACCGACAATACGCTAATGCTCTACTTTGCGTAATCCACTATACGTGACTCACGTATTACATTAACCTTTATCTGACCCGGATACTCTAACTCAGACTCAATCTGCTTAGATATATCTCTGGCCATGATAACCATGTCGGCATCGCTGACCTGCTCAGGAACTACCATAATACGAATCTCTCTACCTGCCTGAATAGCAAAAGATTTTTCTACCCCTTTATAACCATTTGTAATGTCCTCTAACTGCTGAAGACGATTTGAATATGTCTCCAAAGTCTCTCTTCTTGCACCCGGACGTGCCGCACTGATTGTATCAGCTGCCTGCACGAGACATGCAATGAGTGACTCCGGTTCAACATCACCGTGATGTGATTCTACTGCATTAATCACAAGTGGTGACTCTTTGTATTTCTTACATAATTCGGCACCGAGCTGGATGTGTGAACCCTCCATCTCGTGATCTACTGCCTTACCTATATCATGTAATAAGCCTGCACGCTTTGCCATTCTGACATCCTCACCAATTTCAGCAGCCAGTAAGCCAGCCAGCTGTGCAACCTCGATAGAATGCTTTAACGCATTCTGACCGTAGCTTGTTCTAAACTTCATCTTTCCAAGAAGACGCACAAGCTCCGGGTGAATACCATGTATGCCCACCTCAAGTGTGGCAGCCTCACCCTCTTCACGAATCATATTATCGACTTCTTTTTGAGCCTTCTCAACCATCTCCTCTATACGGGCCGGATGGATTCTTCCGTCAACAATAAGCTTCTCAAGAGCTATTCTTGCAACCTCTCTTCTAATTGGATCAAAGCTTGACAAGATAACTGCCTCAGGTGTGTCATCTATAATCAGATCTACACCTGTCATAGTCTCGAGAGTACGGATATTACGTCCCTCTCTTCCTATGATACGTCCCTTCATCTCATCATTCGGAAGCGATACTACTGAAATAGTAGTCTCAGACACATGGTCTGCTGCACATTTCTGAATAGCTGTAACCACGTAATCCTTAGCCTTACGGTTTGCCTCTTCCTTTGCTTTGTTTTCCATTTCCTTAATCATTTTTGCAGTATCAAGTTTTACATCTTCTTCAATGGTCTTTAAGAGATATTCTTTAGCTTGCTCGGAGGTTAATCCAGAGATTCTTTCAAGTTCCTGTAAACGCTGCTCGTTAAGCTTTGATATTTCAATCTTCTGCTTCTTAAGTTCCTCTTCCTTAACTACAAATCCGGCTTCACGCTTCTCGATAGCTTCGAGCTTCTTGTCGACATTTTCTTCCTTCTGAACGATACGACGCTCATTACGGGAAATCTCGTTTCTACGCTCTTTGATTTCCTTATCCAGATCATTCTTAGCCTTTATAGACTCTTCCTTGATCTCAAGCATAGACTCGCGCTTCTTTTCCTCCGCAGTCTTTACAGCCTCATCAATGATTCCTCTTGCCTTCTCCTCAGCATTTCCGATCTTGGAGTTAGCAGATTTCTTCTGGTATAAAGCGGCTGCAAACCATACAATCAATGCAGTAATAATAATAGAAACTACAGCAGTAATGATATACGGTAGCATTACAGGAGCACCTCCTTTATTAAATTTTCATTGTATTTCACAAATTACAACAATTAAATTCTATACTTTTTGGTGCAAATTGTCAAGGTAATTGTGACCTCATTGCTGAAAGAATCTGGCTGCTCTTAAAGCCCCTGCGCATAAGAAACTGGTATATCCTGCGAAACTCCTTTTCATCACATTTATCAGGATCATAATGTTTCTTTTCAAGCAGCTTTGCTATATGTTTCTCTTCATCAGCAGTGTATTCGCTGTCTATGGCACAATTTATATCATCTCTGCCTATGCCCTTTGTCATAAGCTTCTGCTCAAGCTGCCTGCGACTTAAGCTGTCCTGATGATACCTGACATATGTGGAAGCAAATCTGTAATCATCAAGATAATGAAAGCTCTTGACATAATCTATCGCTGCATCCACACAGCAATCCGGATATCCGCCCTGTGTGAGCTTTTCCCTAAGCTTTCTTTCACTCCTGTCCATCTGTTCAAGCAGATGCAGTGCTCTCTTTTTGGCTCTCTTTCCTACCACCTCAGTTATCAGCTTTTCGTAATCCGCTTCACTGATAAAGGCTCCCTCCATAATAGAGTACCGCACGGCCTCTGTACGGTACAGCACACATGTCGTGCCATTATCAAAGGTCGTGCGGTATTTGCCTTTACCAATATTCTCATATCCGGTAATCTCTATCATATATAACCCTGCTCACTTATTATTCTTCTGCTTCAGGCTTTTCAGAGTCTTCCTGTACTGCAGCATCTTCGTCCTCAGGCTGTGTAAAGTAAAAATCCCTTACCTTTGCCTCAAGCATATCAAAAAATGCCGGATTCTCATGGATATAAGTCTTTGCATTCTCACGACCCTGTCCTATCTTGTCTCCCTCGTATGCGTACCATGCACCGGATTTGTTGACAATGCCTGCATTTACCGCAAGATCAAGCACATCTCCTTCTCTTGAGATACCCTGGCCAAACATGATATCAAACTCTGCCTCTCTGAAAGGAGGAGCAATCTTATTCTTAACAACCTTTACGCGGACATGGTTGCCGACTATCTCACCGGCCTGCTTGAGTGACTCAGTTCTTCTGACATCAAGACGCACTGATGAATAGAACTTTAATGCCCTTCCACCTGTGGTAGTCTCAGGATTTCCAAACATCACACCTACCTTCTCACGAAGCTGATTGATGAATATAACGATACAATTTGACTTGCTGATAACCGCCGTGAGCTTACGGAGTGCCTGGCTCATAAGCCTCGCCTGAAGTCCGACATGGGAATCACCCATATCTCCGTCAATCTCGGCCTTTGGTACGAGTGCCGCAACAGAATCGACAACCACGATATCCACAGCGCCGGAACGTACCATTGTCTCTGTTATCTCAAGTGCCTGCTCACCGCAGTCCGGCTGTGAAATATAGAGATTGTCAATATCAACACCTATATTTCTGGCATATACAGGGTCAAGAGCATGCTCCGCATCTATAAAGCCTGCTATGCCGCCTCGCTTCTGTACCTCTGCAACACAGTGGAGTGCAACCGTTGTCTTACCTGATGACTCCGGTCCGTACACCTCAATAATCCTGCCCTTTGGAAGGCCTCCGAGTCCTAATGCAATATCAAGGCTTAATGAGCCTGTAGGTACTGTCTCTACATTCATATTGGCTGAATTGTCACCAAGCTTCATGACAGAGCCCTTTCCGTATTGTTTCTCAATCTGCGCGATGGCAGCGTCTAATGCTTTTAATTTATCTTCCTTTGCCATAATAATCTCCTATCCTCTCGCGAACAAACGTTCGTTCTGTTATTATAATAATACACTTCTATTCAATTGTCAACAAATAAATTGGAATAATTACAGAATCAGATAGCTGCCCGTGCTGCTGTTTGTGCCTCACGCTATACTCTAAAACAGCTATAGCTAAAATATTCAAAAATATGCAAATAAAACATAATTAAAAAGACAGTTGCTTTCACAACTGTCTTCATTATACACATAATCTCTCACTAACGTCAAGTCCAAATTCAACCTTGAAATCCTTACCTAGTTTCTTCCAAACTCAGTAAGCACAAGTCCGTCATTTCTATCGAGTGTCATGCCGATGCTCCACTCATTGATGAACAGAAGAAGCGGATTTCCCTTCATGTCGACAACCTTCTTCATATCGCTTGTTCCGTTAATTGTATCTACATTGACCTCATCCTTGTTCTCAATCCATCTGATATGCTCATATGGCAGATTCTCAAGTCTGATCTGCACATTGTACTCATTTTCAAGTCTGAATTTAAGCACGTCAAACTGAAGCACACCGACCACGCCGACTATGATTTCTTCCATGCCGCCCTTGTACTCCTGGAACATCTGGATAGCACCCTCCTGCGCTATCTGTGTGACACCCTTTACAAACTGCTTTCTCTTCATGGAATCAACAAGTGATACCCTCGCAAAATGCTCAGGTGCAAATGTCGGGATGCCCTCAAACTCAAATTTATCCTTTGCTGTCGTGAGTGTATCTCCTATAGAGTATACTCCAGGGTCAAACACACCAATGATGTCGCCCGCATATGCCTTGTCCACTATTTTTCTCTCATCTGCCATCATCTGCTGCGGCTGTGAAAGCTTTAGGCTCTTGCCTCCCTGCACATGGTATACCTCCATGCCGGCTGTAAACTGTCCGGAGCAGATTCGCATAAATGCTATTCTGTCCCTGTGATTTTTATTCATGTTGGCCTGAATTTTGAATACAAATGCAGAAAAATCCTCTGAAAAAGGATCAATCATTCCGATGTCAGATTGTCTTGCTGTCGGTGCATATGTCATCTTAAGGAAATGCTGTAAAAATGTCTCAACACCAAAGTTTGTGAGAGCAGAGCCGAAAAATACAGGTGAAAGCTCTCCCTTTGTGACAAGCTCCATATCAAAATCGGCACTGGCGCCATCCAGCAGCTCAATCTCATCCATGAGCTGACTTTTAAATTCCTCTCCGATCTCATCGGAAAGAGCCGGATCATCTATATGAATAATCTTCTCCGAGCCCTCTTTTGTACCCTTTAAGGTATCTGCAAAGGTCATGACCTCCTTGCTGTTTCTGTCATACACACCCTTAAACTGCTTTCCTGAGCCTATCGGCCAGTTGATAGGACATGTCGCGATGCCCAGCTCTTTTTCGATGTCATCGAGAAGCTCAAACGTATCGTTGGCATCACGGTCCATCTTGTTTATGAATGTAAAAATCGGGATATGTCTCATGACACAGACCTTAAAGAGCTTTCTGGTCTGTGCCTCAACACCCTTGCTCGCATCAATTACCATGACGGCCGAATCGGCTGCCATGAGTGTACGGTATGTGTCCTCTGAGAAATCCTGGTGTCCCGGTGTATCAAGGATATTGATGCAATATCCGTCATAATTAAACTGTAATACAGATGAAGTAACCGAAATACCTCTCTGCTTTTCTATTTCCATCCAGTCTGAAACAGCATGCTTTGCCGTAGCCTTTCCCTTTACTGAACCGGCCTGGTTTATTGCCCCTCCGTACAAAAGAAACTTCTCTGTCAGAGTAGTCTTTCCTGCATCCGGATGGGAAATTATTGCAAATGTTCTTCTTTTTTCTATTTCCTGTCTTAAGTTATCCACTGATATTTCCTCCAAACAAAATCAGAGTATAGTATAGCTTAAAACGGTTTCCATTTCAAGACACTAAAAATTTATGTATCAGTCCATCGTCGATATGACAATATTTGATGCCCCGATATTTGTCTTGCGCTTGATAATGTCCTCTATCTGAGCTCTCTTTTCATCAGTCACATCTTCCTTTCCCACAATCACATCACAGCATTCATCACTGAGACTTACCACAGCATTCTTAAAGCCCTTTGCCTCCAGCATCATCTGGGCATCCTCCTCCATCTGTGCATTTTCTGTCAGCTTCACCATGGCATCGACCGCGCTCTTCTTCTCGGCCTCTGACACTCCTGCATCATCGATAATCTTCTGCAGGGCCTCCTTGTTCTTTGAGCGCACCTGCTCGCGCCCCAGCTTAACCTGTGCCACACACTCCTCGCTCTCTGTGGATGCACTTGTCAGTACCGTTTCGCCGGCATTTAATATTTCCTCTGTCGAGTCTGTCTCAAGCGCAACCTCATCTGATGCCTGTGTATCCTCACATTCCTTAGACTCCTTTGTATCTGCCTTTCCATTTACAGCTTCGATTTCAGTGGAAAGCACATCCTTTGCATTCATAAAGGTATCCCTGTTATCGTAGCTTATGTAACCGACCACTGCCAAAAGAAGTGCAAGTGTCGTAATAATTATCTGATTTTTATGGCTGCCTTTCTTCACTTTTATTCCTCCCTGGATATCATTTTTGCTATTTTTATTTTATGCATGGGCACATCAAATAATGCAGAAACCGCATTAGAAATATCGTTGTTTACCTGTGGGTTTCCTCCGCCCTGCGCTACCACAAGCACTCCTGAAACAGTCGGTTTGTCCGTGCTTGTGACATAAGGTACGCTTGCATCCTCGTCATCGTATATGACCGTAGTCTTTTCAATGCTCTCCGAGGTCTCCTTGGTATCCTTATCCACTATCCTTGTGCCATCGTCTGACAGCGTAATCATCACAGATACCTCACCCACACCGTCCATCCTTTCAAGAATACCCTCAAGCTTTTTTTCAAGCAACTTCTCATATTCTTCATCATCGTAGGTGCTTTCACTTACTGACTTAGCTTTAGCTTTCTTTTGTGAATTACTACAGGTCTTTTTATCCTCTTTTACCGGAAGCACCACAATAAGAAGCAGTACTCCAACAAGTAAAATCACTATGTAGTCAGTTTTCTTCAGCTTCGAAAGCCGTAAACAAATCTGTCGTATCCGCGTCATATTCATACGAAATCCCCTCTATTTTCTTTGTAAGCTCAGCAAATCTCATGTCATATTCATACCCTGCCGCAAGAGGCTTTAGAATAATGACCGCCAAAAACACCCCAAGCATAAACCTAAAGTACCTCCTGTACTGCTCCTTTGGCGTTAAATATGTCATTACCATGAAAAAAAATGCCAGATACAAATAACTCTTCATGCCCTATCAACCTCCCATAAAGCTTGTAGATGCACATACTATCGCAATCACTATAAAAAACAATATAGATGCATCTCTTATCACGATATAATACAGATTTCCTGCCCTGGCAACGGCTTCTATGCCCTCCACAATCCTGTTGTCTGAAACCGGCTGCAACGCAGCGGAAAGCAATCTGTACATCAGCGAAAAGATTAGTGTTTTTACAAGTGGGGTCAGTACAATGAAAAAGAGCACGATAATCGCCGCCATACCAACACTGTTTTTTATGAGCATCGCACAGCCAAGCATAATTTCACCTGCACCCTGCCCAAGCCTCCCCACACCCGGCATAGCCTGAAAACTTTTTAAGATAAGGCTTTCCGATATTTTGTCCTTTGCAGGAGCAATCATGGCCTGGACTATGCCTATGCCCGCCACTATCTTTATGGATGCCTTCATTATTTTTGTAACTGCTGATTCAATAAACTCGGCAAGCTTTTCAAGCTTCTTTTCACTTGATACGTGATTGAGCACCTCAAGCACCAGAAACAGATGAATTCCCGGTATGAGCACCAGCTTTATAAGCCATTCCACTACATAAATGAGCACAAATGCCAGCATGTAAAAGCCTGACGCCGAAAATCCTTTTCCGGACGCAAGAAGTACTGTCGCATATGCCGGCACAAGCGCTGTAAGATAAGTCAAAAGCACATCAATACAGCCCTTTGCCACATCAGACAACACAAAAAAAGATGCCATAAGCATTGATATAACCGATGCATACATAAACAGAAAGCTTACATTGTATACATAATCCTGCCTCCAGAAAATAAGCCTTGAAAACACCATAAAAAGTATCGTATAGCACAGCACATTTATAATAACAGGCTTCACCGCTGCTATCTCATAAAAAAACAGCTCATAAATATACTCACAGATTTTTTCACCGGCCTTTTGATCTCCTGCCAGAATGGCATCCACTATATCCGAAAACGATAGTCTGTCCGGCAGATAATCCTTTGAATATTTTTCAATCTCTGACATATCTATTTTTTCAAGCATCTGCTGCTCAATTTTATCTGTAATTTCGGTGTCCGACGCATACACAAAACACTGCGGCAAAAACACTACAGCCAATATGATTATTATCAAAATATATTTTTTACAAATCAAAACAGCTCTCCAATCAGCTCTATCAGACAAGACATCACCGGAATTGACATCACAACAATTGCTCCCTTCGCAAAAAGCTCTATCTGCGATGCAATTGCGCTATGACCGCAGTCCTTACAGATTGAGGATGAAAACTCCGCAATATATGCAATCCCAAGCATCTTTACCATAGTGACAAAAAATTCCGGTTCCACAGGAAGCTTTGAAAGAAGTCCTTTAAAAAACTCAATTGTTGTGCCGAGCCGTTCCAATGCAAAAGCAAAAATTATAGTGCCGCAGGCCACTGAAAGAAGCATTGAAAGCTCAGGCCTGTCACGCTTTAAAAGCACTGCAAAAAATACTGCCGCAATTCCTATTATCCCAATCTTCAACATATTACAAAGAAAACATATCCTGCATTGCCTTAAACAGCTCACTTATATATGGCACAATCCAGAACAATACAATAACAAGCCCGGCCAGACTAAGCAGGAAAGTCATTTCCTCCCTTCCACTGTGTTTTAAGACCTGTCCGAGCACCGTAATCACTATTCCAAGTGCTGCTATCTTAAAAATAATCGAAATCTCCATCATCAAGTCCTTTCATCGCATACAACAATATGTTTAATCGGATTACCACATTTTTATACAAACATTTTTATATAAGCATTATTGATATCATAATCCCTCCCAAAATACCCACAGGACAAATCACCTTCATTTTTTCAACATAATCTTTCCTATAAAAATCTATCTGTTTATGTATGTCCAAAGCACATTCCTTAAGCCGCTGCTCCATCGCAGCTGCATTTTTTTCAAAGAACGCACCTCCCATTTCAACTATCATTTTCTTTATTTTTTCATCAGATACCCTGCCACAAAGCACCTTCTCCCACACAGCCATCCAGCCCTCATCCCCGCTTTTACAGCTCCTGTTTGAAAGCACTTCTCCCATTCTCCTGCACCCCTCATTAAACACCTCGCTCTTTCCTCTTATGCTGTTAAAAAACTGTGGTGCCTTCATTCTTTCTCCTGCCAGATAAAATGCCCCCTTTTCAAGCAAAAGCATAAAATCATACAGCATCGCTATATCTGCCTTTTTTCTTTTGCTGTAATCGTTTATCAGCCCCGATACCGCAAACAGTACTATACAAAAGCCTGTAAGCTTCATCATAAATGCTATAACGCCTCACCCCTTTTTCATCATGGTCTATAAACACAAACCGTTCTATGGCATGTGGCAGCATTTTTCTTCGCAGATCATCTGCATTGGTGCCATGTACACTGCCAAGTATCCTTATTCCGCAACTCACAAGCTGGTTTAGTGCCTCGATATCGCTTTCACCTCCCAGCTCATCCACTGCAATCACATCCGGTGACATAGAGCGCAAAAGCATCCTCATGCCAAGTGACTTCGGACAGTTATCCAGCACATCACTGGAATTGCCTATATCATTTTGAGCCACTCCCAAGTAGCACGCTGCTATCTCCGAACGCTCATCGACCACCGACACCTTAAGAGCGTTTTTTCCGTCACAGCCATCTGAAAGTATCCTTATGCAGTCTCTTAAAAATGTTGTTTTTCCTTCTCCCGGCCGTGATATAACCAATGTATTGTAAATGCTGTTTTCATCCCGGATATAAGGCATCAGTGGCATTGCAACGTCCCTTATCTGATGGGCAATTCTGATATTTAAGGACGCTATCTCACTGACTGCTGTAACCTTTCCTCCATCGCAGCCCATCTGCCCTGCAATTCCCACACGATGACCTCCCTCCACTGTAAAATAGCCTGCTGCAAGCTGCGGTGCTATCGCGTGGAATGAATATCCGCTCAGATAATTTATCATCTCCTCAATATCGCTATGTGAGATATACACTCCGGCTCTACATCCTCCCGCAAACATATACTGCACCTGCTTTCCGGCGCGCACCCTGATTTCCTCCAGACCACACGGCATGTACGCTTCTGCCTCAGCCTTCATCTTTTGTGGCAGATAATCAATTATATCCATATTTTTCACCCCTTATCGCCACCGACAGTTATTCAAATTAAAAAAGGACACAGACGATTCTGATAAATCATCTATGTCCTATTTATATTACATGTCCAATTGTTTTAGAACGTGAAAATTATTATTTTTTACATCCTGTCAGGAGCTGAGAATCCAAGCATATCTATACAAGCCTCAAGTATCTCCTTTGTGAGCACAAGCAGCGAAATATATGACTTCTTAAGCTCTTCATTCTCCTCAGAAAGAATCTTTGTGTCATGGTAGAAGCCGTTGAATGCGTTGGCAAGCTCGTAGATGTATGCACATATCTTGTGTGGTGCAGACTCCTCGTATGCACTCTCGATTGTAGCATTGAACTTTGCCAGAGAGAGCATAAGATTCTTCTGTCCTGCATTGACTGCCGGCATGATCGCATCCTTCAGTGCACTGATGTCGCCACCCTTTGCCTCATACTTTGAGAGGATTGACTTGATACGCACGATTGTATAAAGGATATATGGACCTGTGTTACCCTCAAAGGATGTGAATCTATCGATATCAAAGATGTAATCCTTGCTCGCCTGATTAGACAAATCACCATACTTGACTGCTGCAAGCGCTACAGTTTTGGCTGTCTGCTCAGCCTCCGCCTCGTCAATATTTAAATTCTCTTTTTCCTTCTGGTTTTCCTTAATCTTATTGAGCATCTCATCGTCAATTTCCTTGAGGAGGTACTCAAGACGCATTACTCCACCGTCTCTTGTCTTGAAAGGCTTGCCGTCCTTACCGTTCATGGTTCCAAAGCCGATATGTACAAGCTCTGTAGTATCAGGTACTATGCCTGTCTTTCTTGCACAGCGGAACACCTGGATAAAGTGCATTGACTGACGCGCGTCTGCCAGATAAATCACACGGTCAGGGTTGTTCTCCTTCATACGCATAACAAGTGTTGCAAGGTCTGTAGTACTGTAAAGTGAGGCTCCGTCAGACTTTAGGATGATGCATGGCGGAATCTCCTTTGTATCCGTATCCTCCTTCACATCCACAACCAAAGCGCCCTCACTCATATGTGCAAAGCCCTTTTCCTTCATCATTTCAACCATCCCAGGTACATATGGCTGTGCATCCGACTCGCCCTTCCACAGCTCAAAATGAACATTCAGATTCTCATAATTTCTCTTAAGATCTGTTACAGATACATTCATGATGTGTGAAAGCAACGCCTGATAGCCTCTCCTGCCTCCCTGAAGCTCTTTTGTGGCAAGAAGTGCTGCTTCCTTGAAGCTCTCATCTGATTTTGACTTGCCGCTGGCTGTCGGATAGATGTCCTCAAGCTCTGATATGGTAAACGGTGCCTCCTTCGGGTACTCTCCTGTATAGCTCTCATCAAAATAAACGAGGTCAGGCTTTCTCTCGCGAAGCTCTGTGATGATAAGTCCCATCTGAAGTCCCCAGTCACCGAGATGCACATCACCAATCACATTGTGTCCCATGAACTTTGCGATACGCTTAACGCTCTCTCCGATTACTGCCGAACGAAGGTGTCCTACATGAAGAGGCTTTGCGACGTTTGGTCCGCCGTAATCCACTACTATAGTGAGTGGCTTTTTTGCCTTCTCCAAGCCGTATCTGCCCTCGTCATCCTTCATATCGTTCATATATTTTGCCAGAAAAGCGGTATCCATTTTGATATTAAGAAATCCCGGCTTTACTGATTCTACTGACTCAAACATCTCATCTGACTCAAGTAGCGCCGCTACCTTGTCCGAGATCATAAATGGCGCACACTTATACTCTTTTGCCGCTGCCATTGCTCCGTTACACTGGAACTCACAAAGGTCCGGTCTGTTTGAAAGTGTAACCTTTCCGTACTTCTCGTCATATCCTGCACTGACGAATGCCTTTGTCACTTCCTCTGATATCAAATTAATCAGTTTTTTCATTGTATTCCTCCTGATATATAGCTGTTTTGCGTCAAACAGCGAATATACTTATATTAGCACACAAATGAATTGCTTTCAATATCAAGTTCTATGACCTATTTCTTTATTCCTTCTGCTTTGCAGCATAAAACTCTTCTTTTATCTGTGTCAAAAGCCCTGGAGTTGTGATTACATCACAAAATGTATCTGCCATAATTTTTGCGGCATAGCATATTGCATCATGCGCCTTGTCAGTCTTTCCGGCCTCCAGATATTCCTGTGAATGTGGCTGTGCATCAGGCTTTGTAAATGCAATCCTGATGCAGGAACCCGGAATCTCATATAGCACATTTCCAAAATCTGTAGAGCCTGTCTTTTTTCGCGGTGCCGCTATGGAAGGTGCTTTTTCATATGCAGCATTTTTCATGAGAAGGTCATTTACACTGTGGCAGACTATCTTGCTCTTAAAAGGCAGGTCTCTTTGTATATCGTAGGTCGTGTCTGTCATAAGTGCCGCACCCTTTAAAATATTGTAAAATCTCTCAACTACCGTGTTAAGATAGCTTGTGCTGTATGAGCGAAGTGTATATTCAGCAACGGTCAAATCCGGAACTACGTTTGGCGGTCCTCCGGCATTTCTTATAGTATAGTGCATTCGTGTATCGTCCTTCACATGCTCACGAAGCATCTCGATAGCATGAAATGATAAAAGTGCTGCATCCAGTGCACTTCTGCCCTCGTCCGGACTGATAGCCGCATGACTCTTTACTCCGTGAAACGTGACAACAAAATTCTCCAATGCCATGCATTTCTCATCAACTGATGTATTTGGTGAACCATGTGACATGAGTGCAAGATCAAGCTCCTTCATGTAACCAGCATCAAGCATAACTATCTTACCGCCCAGTGTTTCTTCTGCCGGTGTGCCATATATCACAAGCTTAAACGGATAGTCTTTCATCACCTCTTTTATCGCAATTGCAGCTCCGATTCCTGCCGGTCCCTGCATGTGATGTCCGCACGCATGTCCAATATCTTCAAGTGCATCGTACTCCACGAGTATTCCAAGTACAGGTGCTGTATTTTTCTCCTCATCATCTACTGCCGCCCTGCAGTTATCCCATGTTGCCCTAAAAGCAGTATCAAGCGCTATTCCTCTCTCAACAGTGAATCCCTCATTTTGCAGATAGTCGGTCAGCAGTTCCATTGACTTGTATTCCTCTGCGCTTTTTTCTGCAAAATCATATATTAAATCTGCCATTTTACATAATTCTGCCCTATGCATTTCTATCACTTCACCTAGAAGCTTTTTCAAATCCTGCGACATAATTTAATCACACCTCCGAATAGTATGAACCATCTCTATTTAGTATCCAATCATAAGTGCGCCAAGCATAAACAGACAACCGAGTGCCGTCCAGATTCCAAACAATGGAAGCATGAATTTGAGCCATTTACTGTAAGGAATCTTTGAAACTGCAAGATATCCCATGAGTGACGATGACATTGGAAGCACTGAATTTGAGAATCCATCTCCAAGCTGGAAAGCAAGTACAGCAGTCTGGCGTGATATGCCTACAAGGTCTGAAACAGGCACCATAAGCGGCATTGTAACCGCAGCCTGGCCTGTTCCCGATACGATAACACAGTTTATCAATGACTGGCACAAAAACATTCCAACCGCCTTGATTGAGTTTGGAAGCACTCCAACGATATTTACGATGCCGTATACGATTGTATCAAGAATACATGCATCACTTAAAATGACCTCTACCGTTCTCGCAATACCTATAATGAGGCAACCCACAACGATACCCTTGGCACCCTCACCAAACTCCTTTGCAATCCTGCTTGGGCCATATCCGTTTACAAATCCACAGACAATTCCCATGAAAATAAACAGTGCTGACATCTCCTCAAAATACCATCCCAGCTTAGACAAGCCGTATATCAGAATGCCAAAGCACGCCACCATAACGACAAGCACTCCAATCTGTCTTTTGCTCATAGTATCTGAGACATCGTCAAAAATATATTCCTGTTCCTCTTTTATTCCGTAGATAATGCTCTTTTCAGGATTGGCAGCAACCTTTTTTGCATAACAGATGATGTATGCACTTGTCGCTGCAAGCAAAACAATAAGAATAAATATCCTGTAGCCCATTCCAGAAAAAAGAGGAAGCTCAGCTATATCCTGTGCCACTCCGACATTAAATGGATTTAATATTCCGGCTGTAAATCCTATTGCGGCACCGAGAGCTATCATCGCTGTACCGGTCACCTTGTCAAGTCCCAAAAGCATTGCAAGTGTAATTCCTATTGGCACAAAAATCATGACCTCAGATGACATGCCCATTGTAAAACCGAATATTGAAAATATTGTTAAAAAAACCGGAATTACGAAATATTTTTTCTTTGAAAATGTTTTCGACAGCTTCTTGCAAAGAGCCGTGAGCGCTCCTGTCGATGTGATAATCTCGAATGCACCACCAATTATCAACATGAATGTAAGAATAGGTGCTGAATCAACAATTCCTGTATATATAGCAACCGGAATTTTGAGTGGATTAATAGGCTTAGAAGCTATAGTATGATAACTGCCCGCCTCAACAAGAGTCTTTCCTGTTGCCTTATCCTCATATCTGTTAAACTCTCCGGCCGGTACGAAATAAGTAGCTGCCGCCGCTATCAAGATAATTGCCACAAGAATGACAAATGTATGCGGTGTTTTCCACTTTTTCTTTGGCTGTATTACGTTTTCTTTGTTTGCATCTTCACTAAATTCTGTATGCGTATTCATCTGTTACTCCTTTCACACTCAGATTTTTGCTAATTCATAGTAGAATTTACGGGCTCTGAGTCATTTATATTTGATTTTATTCTAATATAACGCGGTCAGAATGTGAAATTTTATGTTTTTATCAAGAGTATAAATTTATTTTATAGTTTTATTGAATTTGAAGCAATTAATTAATATAATGTGATATATACAGCTTACGTACCAACCATTTCAGTAATAATTATTATCCTGAAATATCCACTGTTATTCCAGACTATAAAGGAGATTTATAGATATGATCACAGAAAAAGATATGCAATATGTCCTTACTATTGCAAATTACGGAAATCTGACCAAAGCCGCCAATGCCCTGTTTCTGTCACAGCCTGCACTCAGCATACATCTCAAACAGCTTGAGACTTCAATAGGCATCCCTCTTTTCGAACGAAGGGGAAGACGCATGATTCTCACCTATGCCGGTGAGGAATTTGTAAAATCAGCGCGTGAAATCACCATGAAATGCTTCGAGCTTGAAGACCGCATGCAGGATATAGGCAAAAACGTGGCAGTGAAACTTAATATAGGATACATGGTCAGACAGATTGCAACTCTGTTTCCTGCTGTCATGACAGAATTTCACAGACTCTATCCACAGTCTGTTGTCTATGCCATCGACGGTCATCTCTCAACCCACGAGGAAAGTCTCTTATCCGGCGAACTTGATATGTTTTTCGGCTACAACAGTGTAAGCAATTCACGTTTATCATATGAGACAATATATGAAGACCGTCTCGTAATAGTACTTCCCAAAAAACATCCTGCAGCAGCCCATGCCGAAAAAAAGGATACCTGTATATATCCTTGGCTTGATTTATCGCATGTGGCAAAGGAACGATTCATCTTGCAGCACAGTAATCAGAGTATACGACAGCTTGAGGAGGATGCACTGCTTTATTCTGATGTCCTACCTGAGCTGACATATAAAATCAGCAGCATTGATGCAGGCATACGCCTTGCTGAGCAGGGCTACGGTGTAGCATTTACACTAAACAGCTATCTGTCAACCCTTAAGCTTTCTCCTGATTCCATTATACTGCAGGTAGGAGATCCTACTTTAAAAATTCCTTTCTCCGCTGTCTACCGAAGAGATGACGAAGCCCGTAAAGAGCTACAGGAATGGATACGCATTACACGAAATATAGCGTTTGCATTTGCTCCCCCAAAGGAGTATGATTTCATATGAAAATTTAAAGGAGGTCTTATCAATGAAGATAAAAACTAAACAAATAACCGTCACTGCAATTATGCTTGCAATCTGTCTTGTCAGCCAGTTCTTTAAGAACTTAAGCGTATACATCACAGGTCCAATCATTAATGCGGCTTTAATACTTACCGTACTCTATGCCGGAATGGCATGTGGCATTATCCTAAGCATTATCACACCTGTCACATCATTTTTCATCACAGGAAGTCCTGTTATGGCGGCTATCCCTGCGATGTTTCCATGTATCATGATAGGAAATATCATTCTCGTGATATGTGTGGGACTGCTTCGCAAAAAATGTGGCAAAGCTGCCGGTTTTCCTGTATCAATTGCAATAGGTGCCATACTAAAGGCCGTTTTCATGGGAATAGCCATTGCTCTTATCATTCTCCCGGCATTTCTGCCTGCTCCGATGCACAAGATGCTGCCGGTATTACAGCTTCAGTTTTCAGTGACACAGCTTATCACCGCTGTTATCGGAGGTGTATATGCAGTCATAATTTCGGCTGTGCTTAAAAAAACTTCTTTAGCACAGGCAGACTAAATATTCAATTATCTGCTTATGCTTCCAGATATCCGTGCATATTTTTAAGCGCATTTTTCTCAAGCCTTGATACCTGTGCCTGAGAGATATTTATCTCCTCAGCCACCTCTATCTGTGTCTTGCCCTCGAAAAATCGCAGCTTTATTATCTGTCTCGCTCTGTCATCAAGCAGCTTTAATGCATCGTCGAGAACTAGATTTTTCACCCATGCTTCCTCTTTGTTTTTCTTGTCCGATATCTGATCCATCACATAAAGTGTATCACCACCATCAGTATATACAGGATCAAAGAGGGAAAGCGGTGTCTGGATTGCATCAAGTGCGTATAGTATATCGTTTTCAGGAATGCCGCAATCCTTTGATATTTCTGCTAAAGACGGATCGTGTACCAGCTTTCTGGATAGCTTTTCCTTTGATTTAATAGCCTGATATGCCGTATCCCTGAGCGAACGCGGAATGCGGTACGCACTGTTGTCACGCAGATAGCGTCTCACCTCACCGATAATCATCGGCACAGCATAGGTGGAAAACTTAACACCTATAGTCGGATCAAAATTATCAATTGATTTCATAAGTCCGATACAGCCTATCTGAAATAAATCATCCATATTTTCATTATGGTTTGAAAACCTTCTGATTACCGAAAGCACCAGCCTTAAATTTCCACGAATATACTTTTCTCTTGCAGCCTTATCTCCCTTTTTTATTTTCTCAAACAGTTCTTCTTTTTCATCATCCTTAAGTACCGGCAGTTTTGATGTGGTCACTCCACATATATCAACCTTATATACAGACATGGGAATCCTCCGGATAAATTTCTTTATCTAAAGCATTCCCATTTACAGTAATTTTATTCAATTAATATGCGTATATAATTCTACAGCACTGCCGCTATTTTTATATCCTTTTCATCCTTAAGAGCAAGCACACTGTTGTCTTCAAGCAATGTAACTGTAGGCCTTGAATACTTCTCCGTCACAAAAATTATTTTGGCCTTTTTGCCGTTTGTCAAAAGCACAGTGCTTCCGATGTTAGCTTTATGTACTTCTTGACATTCAAAGCATTTTTTGTTAACATAGCAAGGCGAAAATAAATGCGTCAGTTCGAAACCTTCCTGACGTAAAACAAAACTAAAGGAGAACTAAATATGAGAAACAAAAAAGTATTATTTGCAGTACAGGCAGCTATGATTGCAGCACTCTATGTTGTGCTCACGTATATCACCAATCTGCTTGGTCTCGCATCAGGCACCATTCAGGTACGCTTTTCTGAAGCGCTTTGCATCCTTCCGGTTTTCACACCGGCAGCCATTCCTGGGCTTTTTATCGGATGTCTGATTTCCAACCTTATCACAGGTGGCATCATCTGGGATATCATCTTCGGAAGCATCGCTACACTGCTCGGCGCACTCGGCACTTACTTCCTTCGAAAGAAGAAGTTTGTATACACCCTGCCACCGGTCATCGCCAACATAATTATCGTGCCACTCGTGCTCAGATACGGATACGGTTTTACGACTGTATACAAGGGTGTTGATATCTCTCTTGTTTTCAATGCAGTTACAGTCGGAATCGGTGAGATCATATCAATATGTGTACTTGGAAGCCTGTTAAAGGGAATACTTTCAAAATACAGAAATGTCATTTTCAAGCAGGACGAGGCGTAGTTACATACATAGCACTTTTAATAAGCTGCGCGTCATAAAATAAAAAAGGGGCTGTAAAATAAGTCCCTAATATAAGAAACGCCAATTCCGGCAAATGTCGGTTTTGGCGTTTCTTTGTATTAACTTTTCTATTTCTAAGCAAGTATGCATCTTTGGGTATAAAAAATGGTGCATTTAATAAAGCTCGGCTAATCACGCCCGCTTAAGTTTTATGCAACTTTCGTCTGTCGTTGCTTTTTGTTGTGATATTTATAAAGATTGAATCCACATGAAATCAGTGTAAGCTCGAGAATTACATTTTTCTCGCCTCTTCGCAATAATCTTTTATACGCTTTATCCCACTTTAATACACCAAAAGTTCCCTCCGATTGAATACTTCGGTTCATTCTCAAGAGAGCACCATGTATGGATTCAAGATTTTGCAGCACTTCCTGATGGATAGCAGTTAATTCCTGATTCATTCGGATCGTTCGGTTTTTGTGTGCTCTCGGACAACATTCTTGTTTATGCTGACACCTTTCACAAGATTCACATTCGTATAATTCTTCCGTTCTTCCATATTTATTATATTTCACATGCTGTGTTCTCTTGAAGAGGAATTTTCGACTGTTTGGGCATAAGAGATTTCCATCTGCATCTTTTGCAAAGTTTACAGCACGATACGGATTCTCATGATACTTTTTGTCCGTCGTTTCTTTTTTGTACATGGTAAATTTCATGTATTTTTCCATGCCGTGTTCTTCACAATAAAGATAATTATTGTAAGAACCGTATCCGGCATCAGCAACCGGATATTTCGGATAGTGACCATATGTGCGATTGAATTTTTCCATCAAAGGCACAAAGCATTCCATATCGGATGCATATGGTTTTACGTCGATTACAGCTATGTATTCATCACAGATGGCTGCCTGTAGGTTGTATGCCGGAAGTAGCTGATCGTTTCCCATGTAATCACGCTTTAAACGCATGAAAGTTGCATCATGATCTGTTTTGGAATAACTGTTTCTTTCTTCTCCACAGGTCTCGATATGATATGCATAGGATTTCAAACGTTCCAGATATTCATGCAATTCTTCGTATTGTTTTTGTTGAATGCTTTTTCTATGACCACGTCCGGAAACGAAAGAAGTTTCATCCAGTCCAGTTGTTTCTTTGTACATCGTAAGTAATTCAGAGACATAGTCAACCGCGTACGCTTCACGCTTTTCAAATTTTATTCCGAGATATCCAAGTACTTCCAGATTCATAGCATCAATCAAGAGTGAAATCTTGTCAAAGACTTTCTGCCGGTTTTTCACACACGATTTTTTCCATACCCAGGTATATCGATTGGCATTTGCCTCAATTTTTGTCCCGTCAATGTATGTATGCTGCAGATCCACGTGATCTTTGGCAAAAATATATGAATTAATGTCTTCAAATATCTGCTCGATAGAATCGGTTAGTTCGTTTCGGATTAAGTTTCCAAATGTAGCAAAAGAAGGTGTTTTCATGCCATCAAGAAGATACATGTAACGAATGTCATTACGGCAGAGCTTTTCTATTTCTCGTAAGGAGCAGATGCCGTTTTCCATAAAGGCAAAAAGTATTACTTTAATGAGTTTTTGAGCATCACATCTTGGGCGACCTGTTTTATAGCCTTTCTCTACAAAATATCTGGATAGGTCAATGTGATCCATAACCTCACAAAAAGTGTATACCGGATCGGAAATATCGATCAATTTTTCGATTTCTAATGGTAATTTCAGCTGACGCATAGTATAATTACCATTGGTATTATTATTTAGTAGCATAATTAATTAAGAAGAAAAACTTACTAAATTTCTGATTATCTTTTCATAAGTTGGTAAATGCCGATATATCCCGTATTTTAGGACTTTATCGGTATTTTCTTTTTGGAAGATACCTTGCATAAGCTGGCATTTACCAGCATGAAAATGCAACCAAAAGTAGTAAATGAGTAGTAAATATAAGCTCCGATATTAACAAGCCAGCCTTTCCAGTTCTGCTTTTGCAGATTGAAATGTACCGTGTGCGTAATAACCAAGTGTCATGGTTATATTAGCGTGTCCCATGAGATATTGCAGAGTGTTAGGGTTCATTCCTTTGTTTGCCATATTCGTACAATAAGTATGTCGGAATGAATGTGGTGTGATGTTCGGTAACTTGTCCGTGTGATACTTGTTATACTTCTTAATTAGTCCTCGCACCATGCCCTCATAGTTTCCTGCAACTTTAGGTAAGCCCTCACGGTTCAAGAATAGGAAATTGCTATAACCACCTACAATCAACGGTTGTGCCTTTCCTCTGTTCTTTAGTATTCTTTGGATTGCTTGATAAGCCCGTTCTGTCAATGGAAGTTCCCGTTTTCCGTTTTTGGTCTTTGGCGTTTCAATATAGTAGCCGATTTCGCTGTCTTTCAATAACTGGTGGTCTATATTGAGTATTCTGTTCTGCATATCAATATGCGTCGTTAGTCCGCAAAATTCAGAAATACGAAGTCCCGTTTCCAGCAGAAGCACAACCTCATCATAATACTTGCTGTAAATCTTATCCTTTTCCATAAAGGCAAGCAGGCGTTCTTCCTGCTCTGGTGTAAGGATAACTTTCTGCTCCGTATCATCTTCCAGAACATCACTTAGCTTAAAGTCAAATGGGTTCTTTCTGATACAGTCGTCTTGTATCGCCATGTAAAATGAAGCTTTCAAGGAACGCTTATAGTTATCAATCGTTTTATAGGCATATCCTTTTTCGCTCATTCTGATAGCCCATTCTTTAGCGTCCGACTGCTTAACAGTATCAATCGCCCTCATACCCAATGGGTCATTTTTCAAAGCATTCATAAGATACTGTCGTCCCTTTTCAGTAGCCCTTTTGATGTTCTTTCTTTGGCTGTTTTTCTTGTCGTAGAGCTGGCAGACTGTCATTTTACCGCCAACTGTGTCGATACCGTCGTTAAGGTCTTTTTTTATCTGTGCTTCTTTTTCCCTCAATGAAATATCATCACGCTTTCCAGCAGGTGTCTTGTCTGTCGGTACAAGTTTCCAAGAATAGATAAATTGTGGCTTTCCGTATATATCGGTATATTTATAAACGTATCTTCCGTCTTTTCGCTGGCTCTCTCCATTACGCAAATTGCGATTTTTACTGTCTTTTCGTTTTACATTAGACATAGTGTAAAGCTCCTTTCCGTCATGGAATGAGCCGTGATACGCTATACCTTATTATACCATATCTACGGCTCAATGACATTAGATTTCGTCCAATGTATCTATGATTTTTTCAAATTGTTTTCGCTTAATCTGAATACGATTACCGTTCACGATAACCCAGCCAGCGTCAAGATTTTCTTCGGCTAATTTACGCAATTTCTTTTCGCCAATGCGGAAGTATTTAGACGCTTCTTCAATCGTCAGCGTATATTTTTCCCAGATAGGCACATCAGTATTGTTCATAATCTATGCACCCCCTTTACTGTGTGTCATTTTTTTACAAGCAGGCAGACGGCTTTGGAAAGCTCCGTTAGTATCTCAACTATTCCCATTCTTGTGGGCAGAACCGCACCATGCGGACGTATCATTATTCTGTGAGGATAGGTCGTGGCAAAACGACTTTTCCAACAGTCGCTCTCGGATCACTGCGTGGGTCGCTCGCTTTCTTTTGAAAAGGTCGTGGCGTACAGTCCCCGTGGCTCGCTATCTCACAAACGTATCTGTCTGCTTTATTCAGTTGTCAAAGAGCTGTGGCGAAAGCGTGTTGCTTTCATGTAAAAGCAGGGCAGAGCAGGAAAGAGGGGAACATTAAACCATGCTCTGCTAAAAACTGCTTATTCTTCTTCGATTTCTAAGGCAATATCAAACCCTAAAATCATTTTGATAAGTGCTTCTCGGATAAGTCCCTTTAACTCCATATCTACAACAATATAGACATTGCCGTATTCATCATAGAGTGGGCGCAAACAGCACTTTGATATGTACGGGTCATAAAATGCCAGTATTTTTTCAATCGCTTTTTCGTCCCCGTCCATTGCTTGCGAAAGCAAATAGTAGGACGGCTTCTTAAATGTTTGCTTCATTTTACTGCTTCTCCTTTAGTATTTTTTTCATAGTTTCCAAAGCATGATGTCGGTTTCTAAATACACCGCTTTGCGTAATCTTTTGTAAGTTGGCAATTTCACTTTCTGTCATTTCCAAGAAGTAATACATTAACAGAGTATTTCTCTTTCTTTCTGGAAGTTTTTTCAAGGCTTCTGCCAGCTCATCATCAAGGACACGAATATCAATGCCACATACTGAAAAGATTGTATAATCTGTTTCGTAGTCATCCCACACAGCAAAATTTTCAACGAAAATTTCTGGAAGTTCACAGAATGGAATTTCTTTATCTTTTCGTCGTTTCAATCCTTGTTGGTAGTCCTTTACAATATGACGGACAACTTTCTTCAAACAACTTTCAAAGCGACATTGAACTGTTTTCTGGAAGTCAGACGGTTTCATCAATCTCACCCCCTTTCCACTATGATTTGAAAAGTGTTTATCCCTCTTTCCGCACCATATAGGGAATGAAAGGTGTGATTTAATGACCTCTTTTGAAAAATTTTTAAATTTTTTTCGGGTATGAAAAAAGCCCGCACAAAACATATAGTCTGTACGAGCCTTTAAAGCTAAAACATATTCAATTTTTAATAGTGTGCTATTAGGTGGAATTTGATTGCAAAGAATTGTACTTAAAGCTTTCCATAATGCAAGCCCCCTTAAAGCACCGTATCAATGTTGGCATGGTTTTCAAATTACTCTGAAAAATTATGAACTGTTCCTTTTGGAAATGTAATGGTCAGTCTTGTATATTCTTTTTCCGTAGAAGCAATATCCAATTTCAAGCCCAACCTATCGCATAATTTTTTCGATAGATACAGTCCCATACCCGTTGCATTTGCCTTGTTTCTATTTGAACCCGTAAAACCTTTTTCAAATACACGGGATAAATCAGACGCTTTTATTCCACAACCATTATCTTCAACCACAAGTAATATATTTGTACCATTGTCTTGACTGTATATCGTCAGCTTATTTTCTTGCTTATCAAAATACTTAATCGCATTTTGCACGATTTGAGATAGAATGAATGTCAGCCATTTTTCATCAGTATAAATGACATTTTCTATGTCATGGATATTGATAATTGCTTTTCTTTCCATAAGCGAATGACGGAATTTCAGAATGACATTATGTATCACTTCGTCTAACTGCAACTGTTTTACAAAATAGTCCTTTTCCGTATTTTCGCTTCTTGCATAGTAGAGCATTTGTTCCACTAACTGAAATATTTTGTCTGTTTCTTTTTTTAATGTGTAATTTTTTGTATTGTCAAACGTCAAAGACAATGCTCCTATCGGTATTTTAATTTCATGGACGAAACTTTCCACATATTCTTGATAGTCCTGCTTTTCCTCTGTGATTTTGCCGATTTCATCATTCATAGATTTGCAGGCTTTTTTTAGTGCGTAGCAATAGGCTTTATTTTGAAATTCTTTTGGCTTTGGTAAAACGTCTGCAATATAATAGGTTTCTTCCAGTCCGTCTACTAAATCAATAATATGTTGTGAAGCGTTACGTTTCTTCCGATACAAACACCATTGAAAAAGCCCTTGTATGCTGATGAACAGAATTACCAGCGATACAACAAACAGCGTATCTACACCGTAGAAAATCAAGAGAAATGCTACTACGGCAAGAAAGAAAAGCTGAAACAATATCTCTGTTATTTTTTCTTCTAAGAATGTAAAAAAACTCACAGTTTCCAACCCTTTCCTCGTATATTTTCCAATAAATGAACAATACCGATTTCTTTCATTTTCTTTTTTAGACGGGTCATATTAACCAATAATACATTTTCGTCTATATAATATTTGTCATTCCACAGCTTTTCCAATAGTTCTTCTTTGCTAATAACTTTATCTTCGTTCATAAAGAAGTAGTACAAAATACGAAATTCATTTCTTGTCAGTTCAATGCTTTGCTCTTGATACTTCAAAATGGATAAATGTAAATCAAGGGTACAATCTTTTTTGACAAGCTCACGGAAATTACTCGGGTTTGACAACTGCAATGCACGCTTGATCTTCTCAAGAAGAATAAGCGTGTCATACGGCTTTGTGATGAAGTCAATTCCGCCCACTTGAATACTTTTCAATTCGTCAGCATTTGTATCTCTGCTTGTTACAAAGATAATCGGTACTGGCATGACTTGTTTTATTTTCCTGCATACTTCATAGCCATTCTCATACGGCAGGTTAATATCAAGCAGAACCAGTTCTATGGAATATTGCTTTAATTCATCTGTCAGGTTTCCAAAGTCAATCAATAAAACTGTTTCATATCCTTGTGTGTTCAATAGTTTAGAAAGCTCCAAACGAGTGATTTCATCATCTTCGATAATCGCTATTCTCATTTCAACACCCCCTTGATTTACCATTATAATAATTTCACAGCAGGAGAGCTAGAAAAATCTAACTCTCCTCATTGATATTTCGTTTGAAACCGATATACGTCGCTATCCAGTAAATACTATAAATTAGGAAGAAGATAATTAAATTCAAGCCAAAGTACATTAGATAAAGGTGTTTATCTCCCAAAATTTGTTGATACACATTATTCAATGACGACATCATCACAAAAGAACATAATATTGCTGATATTGCAGGGACACAAAATAATATCAATAATTGTTTTCTGATTGTCTTAAATAGCGACTTATCATTTATTCCTAATCTTCGCAAGGTCAGGTAGCGATATTTGTATTTAGTAGAGTCGCTCAATGATTGAACTGCCAAAATTGTTCCTACTGCGGAAATCAAAATAAATGCAATGTACATAAACAGACTGACTACTATTGCAACCATTGCTTTTTGTTGTTCTATTTCTGCACCTCTTACGTTTACTCTATACGACTCATCATTTATTTCTCCATTTTCATCAACCTTTACTAATTGATGTTGCATATCTTCTTTTATCTTATTTTCTAATTCTGCGTCTGTATCTTCTTTTGTATCTATAATCAAATGATTTTCTGATACTTCAAGTCCTTGAACATATTTATCTGGAAGTACAACAACAAATCTGCCAGTATTAGTTATAGAGTTCCAATAAGACTTAGTGTCATATCCTTTTAATTTCAAATTTTTATTTGCTACTGTTATGGTTTCAATGTCTTTGTTATCTTCAACCTCATATGCAAACTTGCTATTTGTAACTATATAGTATTCGTTATCATTTAAAGAAAGCAACGGCATCTTTCTTAATTCTAGTAACCTATTATAATCACTTAACTTCAAGACTGGGTCAAAATCATAATATTCTGATTGGAAGAATTTTTGTACCTGATGATTCGGCTCTTTATAAATGTCGTACTCAATGGTATTATCAATCGTATATTCTTCTTCAATTACTCGAATATATTCATCAAATACCTGCTTATCATCAAAGAGTTGTACATCATATGGTGCATTTAAATTCACGCTGATATCATACGAAGCTTTGTTGATACTAGAATAATTCAGAGCCAGCAGTGAAGTTAAAATCAACATAGACAATGTACCAAATGTGAAGCTCATTGTTCTTGCTTTAGAAGCAAATGTTCTTGCTACAAACAGATTGTCATTTTGATATTTCATTTTTTTATTCTTTAACAAAACAGTCAAGAACATATCTGCACAAGTTGTAGATATACCATAAATGCTGATAATCAACATGATTACGCTTACCATCAAACAGGTGAGTGTTTCTTGCTTATTAAAATTATCCATAGTACAACGTGAATTCCAGAGAAAAAGAGAAATCGCACCAAGAATAATACTTAAAACAAAAATGACATTTCTTTTTTTACTGTCACGGAACATTTTCTTTTCATTTTGTTTGTCAAAATAAAGAAAATCACGTATCGTCATTTTACTTATTCTTCTTAATAGATTAAGCAAAACCAAAACATAAATAGTTAAAAAATAAATTATCAATAGTCCAATAGAAACAAAATTCAAAGAAATAAAGAGAGTTTTTGGAATACCCAGTAAGTTTACAATTACTAACGACACAAACTGGCTGAATAAAAAGCCAATAGGAATAGCTAATACAAATGCTAAAATTCCCAACAGTATATTTTCAATTACAACTAAGTGGGCAATTTCTTTTTTCTTAATGCCAAGAAGCATATATGTTCCTAATTCTTTACTTCTTTTTTCAAACATAAATTTCGTTGTATAGTTGATCAAAAAGCATATCACAAAAATAATAAGAATATTTACAGCGAACAATGAATTCTTAAATGCATCCATACTGGAACATAACTTTACAATTTCATCAGAATTTGCCACCAAATTAAAAGCAAATATAAGAGAAAAGGATGCAGTAACGGTTATCAGATAAATCAAATAATCTTTAATATTTCTTTTTGTATTTCTATACGCTAACTTACCTAACATTTCCCACTTCACCTCCGAGCAAGGTTAATATATCCAGTATTTCATTGAAGAAATCTTTTCTGCTTTTTTCCCCTCTGAAAATTTCATTGAATATTTTACCGTCTTTCAAGAACAAAATACGTTCACAGAAAGACGCACTAAACGGGTCATGTGTTACCATTAAAATAGTAGCCTGCATTTTCTTGTTGATTTCAGACATTGTTTCCAGTAATAATCTGGAAGCTTTTGAGTCCAAAGCTCCCGTCGGTTCATCAGCTAAAATCAGTTTCGGTTCATTGATTAAGGCTCTAGCACAAGCACAACGCTGTTTTTGTCCGCCAGAAACTTCATAAGGAAATTTCGATAAAATATCACGAATACCCAATTTATCGGCGATAGCATGAACTCTTTTCTCAATATCAGTAGGGTTCTGTTTGTTGATAACCAATGATAAAGAAATGTTTTCTCCAATCGTTAAAGTATCTAAAAGGTTGAAATCTTGAAAAATGAACCCTAAATTTTCACGTCTGAAATCAGCAAAATCTTTATCCTTGATTTTGGTAATATCTTGATTATTGACTGTAATGTGTCCGCTGGTTACAGTATCAATCGTAGAGATACAGTTTAATAGGGTAGTCTTTCCAGAACCACTAGCTCCCATGATTGCGACAAATTCGCCCTTATCTACATACATAGAAATACCGTCTACTGCCTTTGTGATATTTCCAGAGTTACCCCCGTAGTATTTTTTTACTTGCTCTAAATTTAAAATGTGTTCCATTAAAAATCGCTCCTTTCTTCCTGCCACATTTATTTGTTTTGGAATACAATTAAATTATAGCAAGGGCAGTATTCAATTACACTTACAGTTTTGAAAGTAAACAGAGAGTAAAAGAGCCGTGATAATGCAGATCACAATTTTGTGAAGCATTTCCACGACCCTTTTATTATAATTTTGCCTTTGTCTTTTTC
>ERZ780135.120-NODE-120-length-63241-cov-3.168012_pt1 | contig 63241 bp, 56 predicted proteins | sample MGYA00511946_ERZ780135 | MGnify/ENA primary metagenome ERZ780135 (study PRJEB29588, sample SAMEA2151034) | human gut metagenome | biome: human gut; feature: human-associated habitat; material: faeces | place: Denmark | collected 2008/2010 ... | reverse complement strand
TGCAGGTGCCAATGGCGCAGCGGCTGGGGCTGCAAACAATCTGGATAAATACGGTAAGGTCAGCTATGGCGACAAGGAAAAGGCCGACCGCTTTGTACGTGGTACGAACGCCGAACGCAGCGACATGTACAAAAACCCTGGCGAGACCTTCAACTCCAATTCGAATCGTCAGGCTATGGCGAACGCTCTGGATGAGCTCGGATTTGACGGCGGCAAGGTGTCTCAGGGTACGGTTGAAGACCTGGCTCCCGATAACGCCATTAAAGGTGCTGTCAATGGTAAGGTCACTTACCGCGATGAGAATGGCAAGATTACAGGCGTTTCCGGATTCCGTTATTCGAGTGATGAATCTGGCATGACTGCAACCAAGACTTCCGACCTGGCTATCAGTCCGGATGGGCAAAGCGCAATTCTTACTACGGATAAAGGCAAGTTCCGTCTTGAAAATACCGGACGCACTGCGGCAAATGGCTCTCAGGAATGGACCGCTACTCGCATGACGGACGGGAAGGGGAGAAGTCTTGGCGACGTTATTCCGGATACAAAGAACTCCACATCTTTCAGCGTCCCCGCTGGTCAGCTGAACAAGTATGGTGCAGATGGCGCGGCCGCAATTGCCGCAAGGTCCGCGATGGAAAGCAAAAACCTGGATTACCTTACTCGTGTTACTGATTCCGCGCTTAATAAGCACGACCAGGAACAGGCGGCTGCTGTTACCCGAGACGCCAAACAGGCCGAGGCCCAAAAGCAGTTTGATACTGCCAAAGAAAATTACGCCGGTCGGTTCCAGATGTCCAACGAGCAGCGTGCCGCAGAAATGCGCAACCCGGATTCTGCTGTTGATTACAATTCTCAGGAATCTTTGGCTGCTATGCAGGACACGCTTGCAAATGCTGACCCTGAGCTGGCAGAGCAGTTTGCTAAAGGTGCGAAAGTCACCGGTATTGACATGGCCATGGGCCGTGACGATATGCCTGATGGTGCTTTGACTGTTACGGTCAGCGATGGCAACACTACCGATACTTACATGGTATCGAACCCGAAGGGCAGCCTGACAGACGAAGAAGCTGCCCAGGTTATTGCATCTGGACAGTTGCCGAAGGGTACTGCTGAAGGCACTGGTGCCTCTGAAAACGTTACTGGCGATGCCGGTAACGCGACCATGGTTGATGGTGATGCAACCGCTAAGGAAACTGATGCAACCGCACCCGACGAAAATGGCCAGATTGCATACAACTCTTTGGCTGACGATGATTCCGGACAGGAAGTTACTGGTGCCGAGGTCGGCGATACGGTTGGCATGACACCGGAGGCTTTCGAGGCCACACATACGCCCGTGGCCGCAATGGATGAACCAGAACCTGAAGCCACTTCTTTCTGGGGACGTGTTGCATCGGTGTTCTCTGGCCGCCATGGCAACAGCGAAAGTTCTGAACCTGGCGTTGTGAATCCCGATACCGTAGCACAGGGTGGAACTACAGACGCTGTGCCTACTGGCAGTGGCGTACCGACACCGCAGACGGCAACGGCAACTACTACTGCTACAGGAGCAACTGGCTCTGCAAATGCTGCTAATACTGCACATGGTACGACAATCAATGCCAATGGTGTTGATAATACAGCTGCTGGCAATGCGGAATCTCGCACTCCTGGCGCAAACAACGTGAATGTGGTTAAACCTGCATCTACACCTGCGGGCGCACCTGTCGCAAATGGTACGGCTACAAGCAAACCGATTAACGCTGCAAATGTAACCGTTACGGGAGCATCTGCATCTGGCAACGCATCTGGTACAAGTACGAACGTGCCGCAAGCAAAGTCTGGCAATGGCACGCCTACAAACGCAACCGTTGAGGATTCCGCAACGCCTCTGGTACACGAGGGCAATACACCTATCAGCGGTGGTGGTACTGCCACAAACAAGGGTGCTGGTCCTGCTATTACGCCCACGCCTGAAGCCACATCTGGCGGCAGTAGTGGTATGACGGAAGGAAAAGGCACTGAACCCACGGTTGCTCCTACACCTGAAACTACATCTATTGTTGGCAGCCCTGTGGGCAAGAATGGCGCTGCTCCTGAACAGGGAATTAGCACCGTTCCTGCTGGCGGCAATGGAGCTGCTCCCGCGACTACACCCACGCCTGAAACTGCACCTACAGCAAAGGGTCAGGGCAATGTCCCGTCTGCAAATGTCAATACTGTTGGTGAAGACAATACTGCTCCTGCTGGCACTGCCGGTACTACAGCAACGAAGGCAACCGCACCTGTACTTAGCAATGCTGGTACATTGCCCACTGAACCTACCACTTCTGGCAGTGAAACTGCTGTCGCTCCTGGCACTCAGGCACAGAATGTATCCGCTAAACCAGCTCCGGGTTCTGAGCCTCAGAGCGAGAGCGAAATCTCTGCTGGTGGCAACGGCGCGGCTGGAGAAGGTAATACAGTCGTTATTGCTTCTCCCGCTCAGGGTGGTAATGTACCTCAGACTAAGGATGCAGCTCCTTCTGGACATGTCAAAATGGAAACCTCTGCTGACAGCAGCGTAACTTCTACCGTTACTCAGTCTGCTGGTGAAGACAGCGTTACCAATAGCAGCGCGGCTCAAACCGAGACTGTTGTGGATGGCACTGGTACTTTCAGTGAAAGCTCCGTTGGGTCTACGATGCAGTCTGCTACCGACAAGACCGTCACCGAAGAAGGCCCTGCACCTACAACTACACCGGCAAGCCCCGACAGCAGCGATTTCGCAGCAAATGATTCTACCGTTTCCGTCGAGTCTCCCGCTGGTAGTGCTCCCGGCGAAGAATTTGCTGGTCCTGCAGAGCAGACTACGAGTTACGGTTCTGCTGATGCGGAATTCGGCGGCTCGAATACGCCTTCCGACATCGGCGTCGTCAATGAAAACGCTGGCTCTACTGGCTCCGAAACTCAGCTCATGGATGACGGTTCTGATGCAGTCCAGACCCATGCACCTGCGCAATTCGAGAGTGCAACCGGTGCCGCTGTCAATGACAGTGTAACTGGTGATGCTTCTGCTGATTACGCTGAGCCCCCGGCTGACGCTGGCAATGGTGCTGTTACTGAGAACTCGGGGTCTACTGATTCCGAGACTCAGTTCGCGAATGACAGCTCTGCTGCGGTTCAGACTCATACACCCGCTAGTCAGGCTGACAATGCTGCTACAAATGACAATGTGTCTGATGACGCTTCTGTCGATTACGCTGAACCTCCTGCTAACGCAGATAACGCTTCTGGCGGCAGTGCTGCTCCTGTTGTACAACATACGGACAATGAACCGGCTGTCGGAGAATCCGATGATTCGGATACATCTTCTGGCTATGTCGGCGGCACTGAGGATGTTGGCTCTGCTGATGTGGATGCTTCGCCCATGGATGGTGACTCTGCTACAGTGGAAACTCAGGCACCTGCAAGTTACGCTGATAGAACGGTCGATACTGATGACGAAGCGGCAGGCAATGCTGGCCCTGACTATGCTGAACCTCCTGCTGACGCTGGCGGCGCTTCCAATGATGTTGCTGCACCCTCTGCACAACGCACTGACAGCGACGATGTTTCCGGTGAAGGCAATACGGGCTTCGCTGGAGGTAATGGCGGTGGCGACAATTACAGCTCCGATGAAGAAACTGCACCCACTGCCCAAGGCGTAAAGGCTCCCGCCGATGAAGATGATTCTGGTATCGGTGAACCCCCTGCAAAGGGAGAAAGCTCTTCCAACGTTGGTGCTGTTGCTGGTCATGCGGCACCTTCTGCTGACGGTGATGGCGATGATTTCGACGATAACGATGTCGGCTCTGCCTCGTTTGGCGGCAGCAACGGTAGCTCTCACGACGAGAATCCCGGCTCCGATGCTTCTTCGGGCAGCGGAGAGGAAACTTCCAATGACGATGCTACTGCTCCCACAGTTCAGCATCAGAATGTTGGCAATAATTCTCACGACGATGGCAGTTCGTCCGACGATAACGGCGGTACTACCGTAAGCGCACCTTCCGCACCTGCGCCTGAAATTCAAGGTGGTGGTGCAGTGAGCTCCGAAAGTGCTGGCTCCGACAATGATGGCTCTGCTGGTCAGACCGCGCCAGCCGCCTCTGTTACTGAAAATACTGCTCCTGCAAAGGCAACTTCCAAGGCGACGGCAGAAGCATCCAGAGCGGAAGATAATCCCGCCCCTGCCGCACAAAACTTCAATCATGGCGGTGTTGGCGAAGATACTGGTGACTCTGGTGATGCCGATGGCTCCGCAGCTCGTAAACAGCCTGCCGAAAAACCTCCTGTGGATGGAACTCAGTTCTATGCTGATACATCTCGCAGTAATTCCTTTACCGAAGCCGGTACATCCAGCGACAATGCCGGTGTATCCAGTGCCGAACCCAATACATCTGGAGCTTCTAATGGACCTGAAATCAGGCCCTTGAGTCATTTGTCTATCAAAGCATTCAATGATACGAATGGCTTTGTTGAGAGTGATGGCATTGGCCGTATTCAGGTCACCCGCGTTAGTGTAGACCCCGATACGGGCATTACACAGTGGCGTATCATGCAAAAGCTCGATGCTGATGGCAACGTTCCTGAGACCCCGGATGTGATGAACATCGAACGGAGTGCTAAGTACAACAAGCAGACCCGCCGGTATGAGCCCGAAACGTTTGAAAGCATTGCCCGCCAGCTTGGCAAGGTGGATGACTACGAGAGCGTTGGGCCCGATACGGATGAGTCTTATAAACGGCGCAGCCAAAACCCCAAACAGGTTAAACCCCAGTCCAATGTCCGTTCTGATGTCCAGCCTCAACAGAAAAACGCTTATGAAGGAAAATCGTTCCGTGAACGCAACACCCGAAATGAGCGCAATGAGCGGAACAACAGGTTCCAGCAGATGATGCAAGGGAATAAGAGTCACAACGGTTCTAAAAACAAAAAGGACAAGCCGTCCAAATGATTCTTAGACGATAACCTTTTCCCGGCTTTCGAAAGAGAGTCGGGTGTCTCACGAATAAAGCCAGCACCTCCACGGGGTGTGAGATGGAAATGTGCAGAATCTTCTACACAGCTGAGGCTGGCTTGATTAAGGAAGGAGTGGTGTAAATTGAGTAATTTAACCGATGAAGCGGTCAATGACGCAAAACAGGGAGCTAAAGCAGTTTCCTCAACAGTACATGCTGTAAAACAAGGCGTTAAGGATGCTAAGGTCATTGGTAAAGCGGCGGGACAAGCAGCAGCAGGCGATTTTGCCGGTGCTGCTGCCACCATGGTTTCGCATCCAGAGACACTGATTAAATTTATCGCGGCGGCTATCGTCATTGCACTCATACCAGTACTTTTATTGCTTTTCGGATTTATGTTTCTTACTCAAATTCCGGGAACGATTGCAGAAACGACAATGAGTGCGTTAGGGGAAACGGTTGATGAGGTTGTGCTTGGCTGGGAAGGCTTCAAGGCTCAGTTATCTAATGGTATTGATGATTTTTTGACCTGGATTACAACGGGTGAAAAAGGCGATGCATCGCAAGCGTATCAGGATGATATTGCGATTGCTTCAGACGATATATTTCAATCTTATATTGGAACGTCAAATGTGATTGTTGCGGTTCTGAACAATTATTTTAGGGACGCCTATACCGATTATCTGGAAAGCGTAAAGAAAACGGCTCAAGATGAAGTCGAAAAAGCTAAAAAAGCGGCGATGAGTGACCCTAACAACGTTACCATAGACAATATTACCTGTACCATAGATAAAGATTTGTACGATGGCAAGAATTACCTTAACTGGACGTTCTATATCATGGCTGGAGACAGCTATGCGGCTCGTACTGATGAAGGACTTTCTTTCCGCGTTCCCAAAATGGTAGAAGCAGCCAAAAAACTTGTTAAGAGTAAAGTTTGGAAAACCGAAGTAACAACAACAACAACATATGGTAAAAAAACTGTCACCACAATGGAACCTAAGATGGACGAGGACGGAAATCCGGTCTTTGATGAAGATGGAACGATTGTGATGGAACGTGTAAGTAAGGTGGTAAAAACAGCAAATATTAAATGCCTTTACTCGATTAAGCCGTCTCAAGCTTCGAAAAAAGTTATTATGGAATACTTCAATGTTCCACAAGATGAGGACACGGTTGAGAGTGATACTTCCGAAGCCGACCTTTTTGATGAAGAAGCTGCGACAATGCGGCAGCTGTATAATGCCGCTGAAGCAGATTTCGAAGGGGATTCTTCGTTGGATATCGGGGCTGGTGATAGCACTGGTGGCGCTGGTACTGGCACAGTCATCAGCGGTTCTATCAAACAAATGATTGAACAGTTCTACGCCACCCATTCCGACGAACTGTTTGAGTGCCCGGCTTCGGGCCTTCTCCCTGGACCGTGGAGCGGCTGGAAGGCCAAGGTTACATCCAGCTGGCAATCGCCTCGTGGCGATACGAAGCACAATGGCACGGATATCGTCCCACCGCATTCGATATATCCTATGAGTGCTCCGTTTAAGGGCATCATTGTCGGCAAGCAAGATGGCTATTCAAACGGCGTACTTGTCACAAAAGGAAATGGACAGCGTGGTAACATGCTGATGATTTATTACGGGGAACGCGGTGGCGTAGTTCCGGGCGAAAAGAATGGCGTTTTCATTCTGTATCAGCATTTGAGCCCGGGCCTTTCGTACAATGTTGATGATACAATTTCTGCTGGCGCAACAATCGCTTCCACCGGCTACAGTGGCTATTGTCTTAGTAGTCATGGTGGTACAGGTGAACATTTGCACCTTGAACTTTATTACGGCGAAACTCAAAAGGACCCCGAAATTGAAATGAGTAACTAAACTAATTGAAGAAAGGAGTAAGGCCCCACTTGAGATAGAAGTGGGGTCATTTTTATTATGGACAACTTTATGAAAAGTGCCGCTATTTTGGGCGCTTGCCTTTGCTGTCTGACTGCTTGTAAAGGAAACAGCGGAAACAGCGACACGAATGCTAATAGCTCCACCGCGCCGACTCCGTCCATTCAAAGTACATCGGAACCGTCATCAAATCCCGATATCGGTGGTGAAGTGGATACATCAGGCGGCATCCAAATGAAAGACGGTGAAATCGTTCTAACCAAGCTTAATGTCAAAAACCCGAACAACCTCGATTGCAACGGATACAAGGAAGTGAAAATGGGCGATGGCTCTCCTTTATATAAGGAGAAGGCTCAGGTGATAGAAAGCATGGGCTTGATTCCGTATACGGATGATAACGGAAACGGCCTTGAGATTTTCAGCGGCCATACCGTGTATCTGCGTCCGAACCCGGAATACATGGAGCCGGAAGAGACTCCCGTTCCTGACGATGAAGCCTCGGAAGGTGAGACTGTAGATGAGGCGGAGACTTCCTCCGATGACTCCGCGTCAAGTGAAGAATCCGATGGCAAGGTCTTGGGCGTTGATGAGAAGGATATCGTTTCGGAATCCGGACACTTTGATGCTGATGGGAACTATGTTGTCGATAGAGTGAGCACGACTGGATATGACGATTCGAACGGCTATAGCGTTGACGATGAATATTTGAAGTGCATTGTTTCCGGTGAGGAAGTCTATGAGCTTGATAAGGATTCGCTTGCCATTGATTATCCAACAGATTTTTCACAGCTTCGAAAAGAAGGTTCCTGTGAACGGCTTTACATCTTCAGTTCCCAGGAAGATTACGACCAGGCAATCAAGAATCGAGAAGATGGTCAGGCTATCCTGAAAGGTGAAAAGACTGCTCCTACGAAATGCGTTATCTTGAACGGTTCTTTGATGCCCGGGATGCACTTCTCCATCAATAGCGATGGCCGCTTGTGCGTTTCGGTTCGTGCGTTGGCTGAGGCTTATGACAGCAATACGCAGTATGCAGAGGACGCGGGTCTTCTCTATGTTCCCATCACTTATGGGCATTGGGAATATGTGCCGTCCGCAAGAGCTTTGACCAAAGCAAGCGAGTATTTTGAAATCCACGGTGACAGGAAAACCTTCAAATATACGTCGCGCAATACATCGTATGCCTGGACCGATACGATGACGCTGGCCCAAGATAATACGTTCACAATGCCGATTGAAGACGTTTCGAGAATCTTCGGCTGGGAATTCTGGTACAACGATAATATTTTGAAGGTCGTTACGGATTCTCTTGACGATACAAACCCTGACAACTTTATCTTGCAGGAAGTGGATACGACCGTTACAGAAGGAGAAGTTGAGGATTTGGATACTTCCGACAGCGAAGAAGAAACCGAAAACACTGACAGTGAGGTGGACAACCAGTGACCAAATGGAACGAATTCAAAACGAAAATTTTGATGCTGTCAAAGGGTGAAAAGCTCGTACTTTTGTTCTGCTTTTCCTTTCTTATCAGTCTTTTCCCGGCAGGATGTATTGCAAAAGTCTTTGTCGGGGAATGGGATGCGGGGGTTTTGCGGGGCTTTGTGCTTGCCCTGACGACCGGTTACGGTATTGTGACGGCACTTGTCTTTGCGTGCGCCATTACATTCATTATTATCCGGTTTTCCGTCAATAACACAGACCTCAACGCAACCAAAGAAGTGGACGACCGTGGCGTTGCAACGTCTATGGCGGGCACATACGGCACAGCTCGCTGGATGAACGAAACGGAAGCCAAAAAGGTCTATGAGGTCGGCCCGGTTGAAAACGTGACGGGCACGATTCTTGGACAGTTCACGCAAGACGGTGAGGAAGTCATCGCGCTTCCTTTTGAACCTACCGGCAACCGAAACCTTATCCTTATCGGACCTCCGGGTTCAGGTAAGTCTTTTGGCTATGTCAGAACGGCGGTATTCCAATCTATTGTGCGTGGCGAATCGGTTGTAGTCACTGACCCGAAAGGCGAAATTCACAACGATATGCGTAAACTTTTGGAGTCCCGTGGCTATAAGGTCAAGGTCTTTAACCTTATCAATCTGGACCTTTCTAATGCGTGGGATTGTGTTCAAGAAATCTATGACCCGATTACTGGTAACATTGATGACCAGCGTGTGATTACCTTTTGTAAGACCGTTATTGCTAACACGGGAGGCGGTGCAAACAGTAAGGGTGACCCGTTCTGGGAAAGCTCGGAAGAAAACTTGTTCCGCGTTGCTGTTTCCTATTGTGCGTATATCCGTGAGAAGAGCCTGATTGAGATTTATGAGCGCCGTGCAAAAGAGCTTTTGACGCAGTTGCCGTACATCACTCGGGAAGATGAGCAATCTCTGATTGAGATTGTAAAGAATCCGGAATCCGCAATGGTGGATAGACGCCGGGTTGTCGAATACCTTGCTCATTCGTTCTACGGTGATGAGGAAGGGGACAGGAAGCTTTCTGAATGGGAAGAAGATGCTCCGACCTGTAACATCTCTGATATCTATGACGCTCTGCTTCACAACGACCTTGATAAGTGGGAAGCAAACTTCAAGTATGTACCGCTGAGCCATCCGGCCGCATCTGCATGGGCAGTGTTTAAGGGTATGGGTGAGCGCGTACAGCCCAACATTGTTGGCGGCTTGAATACTCGACTCCAGCTGTTCATGACCTACAAGGTTCGCCGCGTTATCAGTAACGATGACATTCGCCTGGCAAATCTTGGCGCGGAAAAAACCGCATTGTTCCTTATCATTTCCGATGATAACGCTTCTATGCAGCTGCTTTCCTCTCTGCTTCTGAGCTTCCTGTTCAAAGACCTGAAAGAAGCTTTCGATGCAGTTGGTGGTGAAGGACGCATCCCGGTCAACGTTGTTGCGGACGAGTTGGCAAACACTGGCGTCTGGCCGAACTTTGAAAAGACGATTGCTACTGCACGCTCTCGTAAGATTGCAGTTTCCCTCATTTTGCAGAGTTTGCCGCAGTTGACTCAGTTGTACGGCGAGGAAAACGCCGAAACTATCATCGGCTGCTGCAATACGATGCTGGTTCTGGGCTGTAATGATAAGTATACAGCCGAATATATTTCCGATAAGAGCGGCATTGTTACGATTCGCGCCAAGAGCGTCAGCGATACTCGTGCTTCCTCTGCCGGAAATCGCGGCGTGATGCAAGGGTATTCGCTCAGTGAAGGCGACGGCAAACGCAATCTTGTGAACCCTGATGAAGTTCAGCATTTGGACAAGGAACAGATTTTGATTATGACGAATGGCCAGAACATGTTGGAAGCCAAGCGCTTCGGATTTATTCATCATCCTCTGTTCAATGACCCGCATTTTGTCCCCACCAAATGGGCAGAACTTCCGAAAACCGCAGACCTTTATCCCAATGCCCGGAAACACGACGCAATTGAATCCCGTGAATCGTCGTTCGGTGATATCCAGCGCCAGAAAGAAATCAATACAGATATTACGCAGAAGCGTTCCGAAGAGCGCATGAAACCGCGTTTGTCCAAGAAAGATTTGCTGGCTACGGATGAACCTGCTCCCAAAAAGAAAAACGCATTCAAAAAATAAATAGTTTGTTCCTTAACCCCTGGTTACTGATTGTGTGACCGGGGTTTTTCTTTTTCCCTGATTCGCTCCATGCGGGTCAGGAACCACACAAATCGACAGCCTCCGCGCGGCGTGTGGTGGACAGTGCCCGAATCCTGCTACCGGGCAGCGACAAATGTCGATAATCTCATATTTCTTTTTTAATACAAAGGAGACAAATACCATGAACGAAAATGAAATGCTGAATCCCACTGCCGTTGAAACCAATGAAGCTGCTGTCGCTGCTGCACCTGAAGAAAATGTAAACGCCGCGCCGGTATCTGAACCGCAGGAAGCGAAAGAGGCTACCGAAGCAGCTCCCGCCGATGAGGGCGTTGACGAAGAAGTCAATGAGGTTCCTCGTGCGACTCGCCGCTTCAATGATGATGACTTGGCGATTGGTGCTTTCATTGATGACGGCAACGATATGCTGCATGTCGATATGCCCGAAGACCGCCGCGCTCGTGACCTGGCTGAGATGCGCCGCTGCGTTGCTGACAACAAGCATGGTCCTCGACGCTTCCTGCAGGGCAAGGTCTTTGGCGTTCGCCCGGTTCAGAATGGCAGCGCTGTCGTTGAAGTGAGCCGTGGCACGCTGCGCGTCATGATTCCGGCAGAGGACTTCTTCTACTTCAGTCTGATGAAGGGCATTGAGGAGAACGATGCGACTACCCGGCAGCGCCGTTATCTGCGTAAGGCAAAGCTGATGAATGGCGCTATCATCAACTTCTGCCCGTACATGGAAGCCAAGTCTGAGGATGGCGAGGTCGTATTCGCTGGCTCTCGTCAGGACGCTATGCAGCTCCAGCGCAACCGTCACTTCTTTGGCCGCAATGCGGATGTTCAGAACGGCTCCCGCGCTATCGCTTCTATTCTGTCCAGTGGCCCGGATTACGTCATCGCTGAAGCTCTGGGCGTTGAGACCAGCATCGGTGCTGGTGCTCTGTCTGCTTACGAGTATATCGACGATGTATCCAAGAAGTTCCATGTCGGTGAAGGCATTCCAGTGGTTATCGAAGACCTGAACGTGGATAACGAAAATGGCACTGTCAGCATGCGCATGAACCGCGCTATCCTGGAACGCCGCGCTAATCCCGCAATGAACATCCACAGCCTGGCTCGCAACGGCGCTTACGGTGCTACCGTGACTTCCGTTCAGGACAACTACTACCGCCTGATTGTGGATGTCGGCAACATTCAGGCTCGCGTTGCTCGTACCGCTTCCGATGAACTGCTGACTCGCGGCGACCGCGTGACGCTGCTTGTCTACGGTTACGACGATAAGCGCAACTACGTTTGGGGCGCTTGCCATAAGGCGTAACTGAAACCCGGCCACTTACTTTTTCTGGCGAGTGGCCGGATACCGCGCATTGTCATCAGCCTTCTCGCGGCGCGTGGTGAACAACTGCAAAAAAATGCAGGCCAATGATGACTCTTGTTGAAAATGAATTTATTAAGTGGTGACGAGGTGATTTTTTGTGAGTAGGTGTGCGAATATGCGGTCGGGAATGTTTCATACGACAATAAATGACACAGAAATTTTTGTTACGTGCAGTATAAATGGGCCATGCGTCAAACTGACGGTCTCTGCGTTCTTTGAAAGTGATTTATCTGATATGTGCAGTCAGATGCAGGCAATGAAAAGCGAGCCGGTTTTGCTTTCAATGGATGTCTATAAAAACGGTACAGTAGCAAACATCAGCGCTGTTGGATTATTGTCCAGAAAAGAAAAGGAAGACCAGAATATGCTGATGCAGCTATATCGTAATTGCTGCGCCGCAATGCTTGTATTGGCTCGGCAAAAGGGGGAAGAAGCATGAGTAAAGAAGAGCAGAAGCCAAATATTTATCAAATCCCCAAAAACTCGTTTGATACCGGGTATGTGTTGAACGGACAATTCAAAACTCGAAACTTCGTTGAAGGTATCATCCTGGCACTACCGTTCTTGGGAATTTTCATTTATGGATGGCATGATTTGGGATGGGATGTACAAAGTACCGTGGCCTATTGCGCAATACTCTGTGCTGCTGCTTTCCTTGGTGCGGCTCATGGTGTTGGCGGCGATAGCTTGTTTGAGTTTATTCAACGTGTTATCCGTTTCCGGCAAAGTCGCAGAATCTCAAAATACAATCCTCGCATCAAAACCGAACTTGAACCGGAATATCTGATTCATGACGGGCGGATGCTTCCGAAAGACAAGCTCAAGCAAATGCTTGGCACTGTAAAGGGAAAAGTCCTTGGTGAAGAGAACGGTCCTATCAGTTCCGACATTACAGATGAAGAGCTCAAGGTCTTCTACGATGATGACTATGGGTTCCTGGAAAAACCGGATGCCCTCAAATCTAAAGCAGAACTCCGTGCTGAAGCAAAACAGCGTGCGAAAGAAGAGAAGGAATACATTAACTCTTTGCCCCGTTCTGAACGCAAGGCTGCCAGAGAAGAAATCAAGCGTAAGCGTGAACGGGAAGAGGCTGAGAAGAAGGCAAAAGAAGCAGAGCGCGAACGCATTATTAACGAAGCTATCAAGAAGCGTCTGGATAAAGCCGAGCGTGTTAAGACCGCACAGTATCACGAGAAGTTCATGGACCCCGACAATGAGCAGGAAAATGACAAGCCGGAAGAGAATAACGCTGAACTGAATCCTCAGGCTGTAGAGTTCAAGCCCGTCACTGTAGGGCCGAGCAACAATGCGGTTCAGGATGATGTCGATATCTTTGACAGTGAAGAAAGCATCGACACCGATGAAGTAGAAGCGAATGTGCAAGCAGATGCGGATACAGAGCTGTTTGAGGACGGCACTGATACCGATATCCAAGCCCCGCAGATTGATGATGTAGTCTTTGACAATGAAACGGAAGTACTTGACGTCGATGAGGACTTGGATGACTTATCGGTTGATATCCAGGATACTCAGTCTACACAGCCCGCAAAGCAGGGCAGGGGACAAGTCGTGAACAGCGATGACGATGTCAGCTTGGATGATGTAGACCTTTTCGATGACAGCACGGTCAGCCGCACAGAGGAAAGACCTCAGAACGTCAAAACCTCTGGAAAGACGATGGGCTCGCAAAAGCAGCCGCAAACCACACAGAACAACAGCGATATTGATTATATGTCCTTGAATGACATTTCTATCTTTGATAGTGAGGAGTGAAGCCTATGTTTCGATTCAAAAATGGCGGAGAAATCCCCCACGGTGTTGTGGAACAGAGTATCGGTACAATCCCGCTGACGAAAAAGGAACGCGATGAAATCGCCAAAGAAGAGCGGCGGCGGATGAATCAAAAACTGGAAGCTCAGAATGAGCGCTATCAAATCATTCGAAGCACACAGCGTATCATCCCTATTGAGGATATTTACGGCGGCATTGTTGTGACAAAGGACCACCGATATATCAAAATCATGGAATTTCGCCCTATCAACTTTGCCTATATGGACGCGGAAACTCAAAACCGTATTATTTCGCTTTTCTATCAAACGTTCAAAGCAACTCCCTGCAATATCCAGTTCAAAACCTTTTCTCGTAAAGCTGATGTCGAGAATTCAATCGCGACCGTGACGGACTATTACAAAGCAGAAAAGAATCCGAGTCGTAAGCGAATGCTGCAGGCATACATCGGATTGCTTCGTAAGACGGCTTTGTCCGTTGGTATTACCCGTCGCTTCTTTGTGGTCGTAGAATTCCAGCGCACTATCAGCAACGATGGTTCTAAATTTGAAATGGTTGTGGCCGACTTGAATGCCGTTGCGGCAAACGTCCGCTCTCACATGGAACAGTGTGGTAATATCTTTATTCCTGCACTTGGTAACCCTGACGGAAACGAGGACGCAGGTCTACACCAGCTTTTTTACCAGCTCTTGAACCGTAGAAAAAGCGAGACCATCACGTTCAAGCAGCACATGGACCCCATTGTTGACCGTTATTTTGAAGCCGAAAAGAATGGCGTTAAGACGTCTTTGCAGGCAACGGAACTGATTGCTCCGGACTGGATTGACTTTACGCATCACGATTACATTGTCATTGATGGCAAGTTTTATACTTTCGCTTACATTCCCTCAAACGGGTTCAGCCAGCGTGTCTATGCGGGCTGGGTGGCTACGTTCGTAAATGCTGGTGAAGGCATTGACGTCGATATGTTCTTTGAGCACATGTCCCGTGAAGCTGTCTTCAATAAAATCAGTACACAGCTTCGTCTGAGCCGTGCAAACGCCATGGACAGTCACGATACTGACTCTGACTATCAGGCGCGTATGGAAAAAATTTCGTCCAGTGAATATATGCTGCGCGGCCTTTCCAGCGGCGAAGAGTTCTATTACCTGTCAATGCTCATCACTATCGTGGCAGATACAAAGAAGGAACTCGATTATAAGTTCGATGCTTTGAAAAAGCGTATCGAAGGTCAAAGTATGAAGATTCGCCGTGCGGATTTCATGATGGAAGAATGCTTCGATTCCTGCCTGCTTCCTCTTGCGAAAATCAATAAGGAGCTGGCAAAGAAATCTCATCGCAATCTTCTGACTTCGGGTGTTGCATCCTGCTATCCGTTCATCTCGTTTGAAATGCAGGACCCGGGCGGCGTTATGGTCGGTACAAACCATGTCAACAACTCTCTGGTCACCATCGATATGTTTGATACCCGCGCTCATGCAAACGCAAACGCCGTTATCCTGGGCTCTTCCGGTTACGGCAAGACTTTCACCGCACAGCTGTTCGCACTACGCTTGTCTGAAATGGACACGCAGGTGTTTATCATCTCTCCTCTGAAAGGTTTGGAGGACTACGGCGGTGGTTGTAAGGCAGTCAATGGTCAGTTCGTCTCCATGGACCCCTCTTCGGACAACAACATCAACATCATGGACATTCGCGCTCCTGACGATGAGGACGCAAAATTGCTGGATGATTATGAGGCTTCCGGCTCCTTCTTGACCAAAAAGATTCATACGATTCTTTCGTTCCTGCACCTGGTTGTTCGCAATATGACGCAGGAAGAAGAGCAGCTGATTGACGGCTGCCTGTATGCGACATACGCAAAGTTCGGCATCACCCGTGATAACAACTCTATCTACGATAAAGATGGCAACTATAAGGTGATGCCGCTGCTGGAAGATTTGCAGGAAGAAATGAGAAATAATCCTGAACTGCATACCGTCTGCAACATCTTGAATCCGCTAATTAACGGTTCTATGGCTTGCTTCAATCACCACACCAACGTGGACCTTGACTCCAAGTACATCGTATTTGACTTTAATGGCATGAAAGGCTCTTTGCTTACCATGTCTATGTTCGTGGTTCTGGACTTTGTCTGGACGAAAATCAAAGAGGACCGTACACAGCGCAAAGCCGTATTTATTGACGAATGCTGGAAATTGATTGGCACTGACTCCAACGAGCAGGCAGCTGAAGACGTTGTAGAAATCTTCCGTACGATTCGTGCTTATGGCGGTTCCGCTTTTGCTATGACTCAGGATATTTCTCAGTTCTACGAATACAAGGGCGGCAAATACGGCAAGGCAATTATTGGTAACGCCGATACCAAAATCATCATGCACCTGATTCCGTCCGAAGCAAAAGCCCTTCAGGAAGCCATTCAGCTGACCAGCGTTGAGATGGAAGCGGTATCCAGCCTGCCGCGTGGTCAAGGTCTGGTTTGCTCTGCATCCGCAAAACTGTTCGTCGATTTTGTGGCCGATGACTATGAAGCCAAGGAAATCACAACCGATGCTAAGTCCTTCTACGAACGCCGCAAGGCTCTGGAAAAGAAAAAGCGGGAAGAAGAAGAGAAGGCGGCGGAAAATACCGTCATTGATGTTGAAATGTGATATTTGAAACGTCAAAATAAGGCAAAGGAGCGCTGATTATTATAAAGAATGATACATTTTGAGTAAAGCTGTGAATGTACACGTTAAAATGTGTTCATTTTTCACTTTCAAAATGTGTCATTCTTTTTCTTTTATCCATAAAAAGGCACAATTCAATTTCACGTAAGCACAACGCTAATGCGTTTAATTTATGGTTCACAAACGGCAAAAGAACACATTGGTTCATTTTGCTAGAAATGAAAGGAGACATTTGTATGTCTGAGATTCACAATTCCGATATCCGCGAACTGCTGGATGCTATCCCCGTTATTCCCAATGAACTGATGGCCGAGTATCTCACTCGTCAATATCAGGTCAGCAAAAACATGGCGCAGGAAATCATTTACAACGCCTGCCGTAAAGGCTCCAACCGCCGTCCGGCTTGCTATCCTACCAAAGAAGGGTTGGCGAAAGCCGATTACATCACGATGACGAGCAGTATCCGCAAGCGCTGCCGTGCTTTCCGCGTTGCATGTGAATTTTTGCCGGAGAGTCGTAATTTTACGATTCCCAGCGGTACTCCCTGGCTGTTGAGCTTCTGCTTCGACGGCAGTGTCTACTATGTTTGTGAATTTGAACGTGGCAACGAACTTATTTTGGGAGACACGATTCGGAGCCTTGGCATTCGTGAGGATATGATGCCGGTCACTTCCCGTATCGCAATCCTGGCCCCCGGCGCAAATCGAAAGCTTCTGAGTGAATGCGGGATTCGTTATTTCTGCATGGTCAGCGACAACTATGACCTGAATGTGACGGAACAAATTGACGACGAGGATGTTTGGAATGGCGTTCCCATCATTAAATGATTATAAACGTCGCATCGACAAAAACGATGTCAAACGTAACGCCGGTGATGATGCCCCTGAAGCCGAATATCAAGTCCCGGTTTTGTACAATGCATCGACAAAGTTCGTAAAAAGCAAGCTCCAAAAGGCAGTGGATGCTTTGAAATCGGTTCCGGATGATGTTCCCTTGAAAAAGCTGCCGGATTCCATTCGCAATGATGTCTCGATTGAGATTCTTAAAGCCGAGCGGTCAATCCTTGTCTCATTTGAGAGTGATGAAGCCCCTGCACCGTATCAGCGAAAAAACATTGCAACGTCAATTCCAAACGATTTCTGTATGGTTTCTATCCCTCAAAATAGCTTTCTCAAGCTCCGGTTTTCTTCCTTTTTGCCGCCTTTTCAGCATGAGTGGTACAGCCGCAAGGCAAAGGCGAAAGACGCTGTTGGGCAGTATTATCTTGATGCCGAATTCGATTACATCACGGAGGCTGCTATCAAGGCATTTATCGCTCAAAATGGGCCAATCAACCTGCCTTCCGAACAGCTTTTTCTCGTGTTTTGTCGCGGCGTTTCACCCACGAAAAAGACCCCGATTGACAGCAACAATGTCTATACGGGAGCCATCACAAATGCCATTTGCAGGGTGCTCCAACACGGTGATGGATGGGATATGATGAGCTTCCTTTACACTGCAATTCCGACCGAATATGACCCGTATTTGGAAGTGATTCTTTGCTCAAAAGCCGACCTCTTCCATTGGCTTTAACGTAGTCCGGTAGTAACATTTTAAGGGATATAAAAGAGTAACATTTTTAGGTGTCATATTTTCGTTCCCTAGAAATGTTACTCTTTCTTTTTGATTTTACGCGGTACGATATGAATTTCAGCCCTGCGATTCGTATGAGGTACGGAATCGAACGGACAACTTTGGTGGTACTATGACGAACGAACAAAAGCTTCTCGTATATCTCTATGGCGTTGATTCTATCCAGCACAAGCAGATTGCCATTGCTCTCTCTGACATCCCATATCAATGCGTTACCAAAGCTCTGAGAGCGGCCAAAAAGCATGGGTATGTTGAGGTTTTTATGAGAGATGAATCGCGGTATGTGCGTATCTCTCCGGACGGTCTGAAATACATTCGAAGCACTCAAAAAGACGCTCTGGATGTAGACAAGCGGGCGGCTATGAAGCGGCGAATCAAAGGCGAACAAGGACGGCTCACCAGGGTGGAAACGACACTCTGCATGTGCCGAGCAGCGGGAATTCAGCCTGCCAAGGAGGCTAGTATCAAGTTAATCGATGTGCTTGACCCTGAGCAGGATGCGGCCCAAACTTTCATGAATGACTTCTTCTATGACAAAGGACTTCTTTTCCTGTCCGATGAAATCTCTGCAACTATCAAGACGAGCACCACAATGGGCGAGGAGTACACGCTCGGTCAAAGCCGTCTGGTAGGTATCGTAATCAACCGCACAGGCATTTCTTTTCTCTACTGTACGCTCGATAAGCTGATGCGATGGGTTGTGTCTTACGAACAGCGGCGTGTAAGTGCAGTGATGGAACTCTTGAAATCCAGCTCACTTGCGGCAACGGATGAGGACTTCGCAACAATCTGCAATATGTCTCCTAAGTGCATTGTTATCGGCAAGACCTGCGCCATAGTTCCAAAAATCATTACTGGCGATAAGTATGGCAAAGCAATCGACAGCACTGATATTATCAAAACCCATAACGCAACAAGGCTCTTAACGCTCACGAATCTCGAACAAGTCTACAAGTACAGCTATTTCGTTCCAACAAGTTCTATCGGCGTGGAACTTCTTACTCGAACAGCAGCTTTAACACGAAACGAACTCAATGAAATGATTTCCGTGTGGCTGGATGAGATGGCTGAAAGCCATACAACCGTTACTACTGGGCGATATGTTGAAGCATACATCAATGAACAGAAATGCAAAACCATAACGCTGCCGGTCATTGAGTTTGAAGAACTCGAATATCAAAAAAACGGACGAGTGCCTTATCATGTCGTTTGTGAGCGAGGAACGCAAGACGGTATCAGCCGGGCACTAGGAAGCAAAGTTCTCGATTTCAAGGATTTTGACAACATCCCAATGCCAGCACATAAATACGACGACGACGGAATTCGCCGCGATGGGATTAACCCATTGACGCATAATGGATACAATGAAGAGGAGATGGATGACCAATGATAGCGATTCGAGTATGTCCAACCTGCAAGCGCAAGTTTGAAGCTCGTGTGGGAGAACCCCAAACTTATTGTGAAGAGTGTCTTGAACTCAAAACCATGAGTGAATCGTCCGTGTGTTCTTGGTTCTTTGATGACGATGACTTCGATGACGATTTCGATATCTCAGAAGCTGGAAAAGAAGAAAAGGCGGAGACACAAGAGGGAAAGCAGAGTAGACAAGTATTTGACTTGATTCCGCCGCACAAGGAAAAGACAAGACGCATGGACAACGCTTTCTTCCAGGAAGCATTGAAAGGCTGACAGAAGGGTTGATGGAGCTACTTCAACCTCTCGTCTGGCAGGCTGGCAACACTTTGACCGCTAATCGTGAACTTTCATTTAACAAACCGGCTTCCAAATTGAGAAAAAGTGCAATTTATGGTATAATGCAGATATAGAAAAGAAAAATTGTACATACCTCTGACCACAAATCATTCAGATGCAATCTAATCAAAGTTTGAGGTTATCTAAATCAAATCGGAAGCATGTCCTATGAAAAGAAAGTTTTTAATTCCATACGCTGCAGCAACACTGGCAATGGCAGCCGCAATCTGCACCGCCGGAATACCTTCCGTTGCTTTAGCAAGGACCTATGAGGGCTATAATGGAATGAAGCGTAGCTCGACGGCAGAAGAGACATTCCAGGAAATCAAAGTTCCTGCTTTTGCCTCCATCAAAGAAGTGACGGCGGAGGAAGCACGAAGCGTAGCTGATGGCATTATCGTTTTTGCATTTCCTACCTGCCCTTATTGCCGGAATCTGATACCGGAACTTATCGAGACCGCAAAAGAGGAGGGAAAGACCCTCTACTATTGCCAGATTGATAACTACCGCGACAAGTATGAATTTGATGAGACTCTGAATGGCCCGGTCATGACCGTGGCTCCCGGAAAAGGGTATTATGAGCTTCTTGACTGGCTGAGCGATTATCTCATCGACTATACTGTGAAAGACGAGAACGGCGAAAGCATCAGTATCGGTGAAAAGAGAATCGGAGCGCCCACCATAATTACAGTCCAGAACGGGGTTCCTGTATCCTCCTGGAAGCTGAGCATGGTAGAGAATGCCGAGTTCCCTGACAATGCGTATACTCGTTGGAGCCAGGAAACGCAGGAAATCGTATCAGAGTCACTGCATCAATATTTTGCTGAGGAGGCATAAATCATGTCGAATATCACTGTTGGTCGAATTCTGCTTCTGGACCTTGTGTTCCTTGTTAATTCTGCTTTAACTCTTGTTGTTTTCAAGTTCGTTGGTCTTTTGGATGTTATGACTACACCGGCCTTGTTCTTTCATTTTGTTGGTTCTTATATTATCCTGGCATATTTCATGTTTTGGATTTATCCGCAGATTCTGGAAGACCGGGAAAACAACGACGACGATAAATAACCTGGTCGAAACCGTAGGTGCTTGAAACCGTAGGTACTTGCCTAAAGTTGAGCGAAATGTACTTACGGGAAGCGTAGCCGCAATAGACTACTCCGAAAGTACCGTAGGCCCGCATACCGTAGGTCATACAATGAAGCGTAGCTGTTTGTAAAGAAATGAAAGACGGATGACGGAAGCGTAGCCGCTGCCCGGTAACAGGCTGCCGGTTGCGTAGCTGCCATTCGTCTTTTTTGGCTTAGAGGAGAGACGAGAATGGTATATGAGGTAATCAGTCCACGCCCACATGGTTCAGAAACCTTCGTTGGATTGCATACAGAATACCCGGAATGCATCGACCCGTTGAGTGTGCAGGAAGCGATGCTCAGCGGCGGTAACAAAATCACATTCAAGGGCACTGAGAAAGAATATGAGGCGGTCAAGAAAAAGCTGGCAGCCAAAGTCAAGGTGACCATCATTAAAGAACAGAAAACGAAGAAAGGAAAATGATATGACAAAGACTGATTTCAAGAACATTTATGAAGCGTTTATGCATTGCGATACAAATAAGCTGAAGAAAGAATTTGCTGCCATGTATTCTGATAACGAGGAACAGGCGACAGCAGTCAAGGAAGTCGATAGAGCATTTGCAAGAATGGAGACCGTCACGCCGAAAGCGGTGAACCCGGATGAACAGAGTATCATTGTGGTTTGCAAGGGATTTGGCGATGAGGGGGATGACACTGTCTGCATCGAAGTGGAAGACCTCCGTAAATGGAGAGAAGAGCACCTGAAAGAATCTGAGCCCATCAGTGATGAGATGCTGACCTTTATGAGCACGGACGAAATCGAGAATGCAGTGATGAATCAGGACCTTCCCACGAAATATGCTTTTGAACTCAGCGCTTGGGACGAGATTCTTAGCTGGAAACTTGCACCATCTAGTATCTACATCTATGGCCTTGAATTCTGCCTGTCCCGTGTGTTATGGGAAATGACATTCTTCGGAGTGGATGAATCCGGTGTGGAGTTGGAAAAGGAAAAGCTCGATACGAGATTTGAGGAAGCGCAGAGGTTTTTTGATGAAAACAAGGAACCTCAAATCGGATTCTCGATTGAAGACATTGCTAAGAAGCTTCTCGGCGATGATTATACAGAAGACTGGTATCCCGAAGAGGAGCAGGAACGCGACCGCCGAAATATGGTTATTTCCTCCTATAAGGACAACAATGAAATGGAACGGCTGCTCATGATGCTTTAAGAGAAAACGAGAAGGGGAGATGAGGATGAGCGAAATCTTCGTGGCGGGAGATATCCATGGAAACTATCAAGGATTGATGGAATCTCTCAATGCAGCAGGCTGGCAGGAAGGCGATACCATCATCTGCGTGGGAGATGTCACCGACCGTGGAAAAGATAATGCCAGAACGGTGTCTTTTCTGCAAGAGCATGAATGTGATGTGAGATTGGTTCAGGGCAACCATGAGCTTCAACACAGGAAGATGCTTCAGTACTATCATGTGTTAATCAAAGTCCCCCAAATTCGGTTGTTTGCGGCAGGAATATTCAGAACATACAAGGCAGGATATACTTATCCCAAAACAAAAGAAGAACTCAAAGAGTATGAGTGCAGTGCTGATAAACGAATCGAAATTATTCGGGGGAAGCCAAAGACTTTCTATGCATTCGTTCGTGCCTTTATCACCTATACGATAGCATGGGAAGACGATAGCCTTTGGAAGATTATTCTGTACTTGCTGGAAGTGATGTGCGGCAATCCCTATGATGCCGAAAGAACTATATACGAGTATCTCTCCTGTACAAGGAAACAAAGAGCATTATTTGAATGGCTTTGGAATCAGACGGTTACGGAGGTTAATATAGATTATACAGAGCCATATAGATATCAGCATATAGTGATTACGCATAATAATCCTTTTGGAAGATATTATAGCTATGACCCGGATGAGGTACGGTCTGGACACGATAAGACGCTCTATGTGTTTGGGCACACCCCGCATTCCGAAATCGTCAGGTTTGACAGGGCTTGTTCCGGATGCACTTATCTGGACATCGATACATCTCCGAACTCGGTTGGTGTCATTAAGCTGAGCGATTATCTCTAAGAAAGCATAAGGGTATTGAAGAATTTTAGTGGAATGACCCCATTTCACTAAGTTCCTTCGATATCACAGGCGGATGTACTTTTGTATATCAAGATGACGAGCTGCACTTGTACGGTTTTTCCAGCCTGCAACCATGCGAAGGCGTCATCTAGCCAAGGGAAACACAACCTCCTGCTTCGGCAGGAGAGATTTATCGTAAAGGAGGTGGCGAATATGTCCACTGTTTATGTACTTAACAAAGACGGTAAACCTTTGATGCCTACGACTCGCGGCGGACATGTGCGCCACCTGCTTAAAGAGCAAAAAGCACGAGTCGTAAGAGCAAAACCGTTTACCATCCAACTGCTGTATGAAACCAATGATGTAGTGCAGCCCCTATATTTAGGCATTGACCCTGGTAGAACCAATATTGGCGTTGCCGTCGTTAAAGCAAATGGAACGGCAGTCTTTACGGCACATCTGGAAACTCGCAATAAAGAGATTCCAAAGTTGATGCAAGACCGTAAAAAAGCCCGCCGCGCAAGACGCACCAATGGCAGACGCTGCCGCCGTCAACGGAGAGCTAAGGCAAATGGAACTATTTCTAAAAAGTGCGTTAAGCAAACTACTGCTCAAAATGGCAGCGTCAGCAAACGCGCAAAAGATATCGGTGTTATTAAACGCCGCCTACCGGGTTGTGAAAAAGATGTACTTTGCATCGGCATCAAAAACAAAGAGACAAAGTTCACCAACCGCACAAGACCGGAAGGCTGGCTTACACCTACTGCAAATCAGCTGCTCCAAACACACATCAACTTGGTTAAGAAGATTCAAAAGTTTCTTCCCATCAGCGATGTTGTACTTGAAGTCAACAAATTTGCGTTCATGAGGCTTGATAATCCCAACATTCAAAAGTGGCAGTATCAGCAAGGACCTCTTTACAAAAAAGAAAGCCTTGAAAGTGCCGTCTCTGAAATACAAGAACATCATTGCCTATTTTGCAAAAAGCCGATTGACCATTACCACCATGTAGTGCCGCAACACAAAAATGGCAGCAACACTATTGGTAATATCGTTGGACTATGTGCAAAGCACCATGACCTTGTACACAAAGATTCTGCTTGGGAAAAGAAACTTGCCAAAAAGAGCACCGGACTCTATAAAAAGTATGGCGCTTTGGGTGTGTTGAATCAAATCATCCCGACACTGACGAACGAATTAAGTTCTCTTTTCCCGAAGCATTCCTTTGTGACCAATGGTAAAAGTACCTACGACTATCGTGCAGCGCACGGTGTAAGTAAAGACCATTGGCTCGACGCTTACTGCATTGCTTGTTCTGTCTTGCCGAGCAATGTCTGTGATAGCAACATCAACAATCATATGCCGTATGTGCTTAAACAGTTCCGCCGCCATGATAGAAGAGTGTTAAACAATGAAAATATGAACCGCGTGTACACACTCAATAATAAGGCAGTTGCTATAAACCGGCATAAAGCGAAAGACCAAAAGACTGTCAGCTTAGAGGAATTCCGCAAAGAGCATCCGGATGATGTTTGCAAGCTTAAAGTAAAAGAGCATCATCCAACATACAGAAACATGAACCGTAACTTTCCGGGCAGCGTGTTCCTTGTCGGCAAGCAAATTCATGTAATGCAAGGAATAGCAAGCTCTAAAGACGGAAAAGCAACAAAATACAACGACACAAGCGCAACTGCAATAGCCGCAGGAAAATGTAAATTTGTTGCGAAAAATACTGGCATATTGTTTGTGTAATGTGAATTAAAAGTAATAAAACCACGAAAAATCTTCAATAGCCAAGCATAAGCACCATAGGGGCACAGAGCCTCTGTGGTGCTTTTTCTTTTTGCATGGGTAAGTTTTCCTTGCTCACACGGAAACAATGCGCAGGTAAGGGCTTTCTGACGGCTGTGGGGTGGTAGAACAATCAGTCCAAAGTCTGGTTTCATAATGTTCATCAGAACGGATGGCCTGGTCAAAACGAATCTATGCCAAGGCATACCGATTTCTCAGCAAAGCGCAGTCGTCCCAATAAGATAGGTTCAGAACGTCTGCAGGGCCTTGTGACAACTGCCAGCTTGTCTTTTTGGCTGCCCGGTTGTCTCAGCAAACTCTCCTGTAACCAAAACCAGAGACTTGGCTATTCGGCTTTGATAAAAGCAGTTCACAAAGCGGACTTCCCATTGTATAATAGTGACATACATTTGAGTTTCGCAGGACTGATATCAGGTGGAGCAGATGGGCAAGAATCGGATGAGCCGCAGGGAAGCGTGAGCAAGGAAAATCACAAAGACCACAAATATAATCTTGGCAGAACGGGAAAATACCGATATCATTCAAGGAGGGAGGAATGTGATATGGAACGAATGATTGACGCAGAGACGGAGGAGCTCTCAAAGCAGGAAAAGTATCGTGAACGGCGTGGTGAGGAGTATGATGTTGTCTCAAAAGTCGCTTTTCTTATTGGCGTGCCAGACTCTCACTGGAAGAGCCAGTATACGGGTTTGGATTCAGATATTTATGAGCAACTCAGCGATAACCGAGATGCTCGCATCATCCGAAACCTCTGTGGCTTACGAACCGAGATAGAGCGCAACTTCAAGCACTTTTCAATGTTAATTCTGGTCAACAACCCCGTCTATAACCGGCGAACCGGTTTAGGCGGGGTTGTTGACACACCCCATCCCGGCAGCGTATCCCGCCGTCAGCTTCATCAGCGTTTCATCATCGATAGGTAGTTTATCCTCAAACACCTTGACCACAGACTGTGTGCAGTTGCATTTCCCGGTCGCCTTCAGTTCGGCAGCCACCGCTGCGCGTTCCTCAATACTCATATTTTACACTCCTTTTTCTTTCCAGTATACCACAAAAAGACGGGCACAGGCAAAAAAAGAAAGGAGCCACCCGAAGGTGACTCCAATAGTTTAGGTTCCTGTTTTAGCCGTAAAAAGCATCAGGCGGCAGACGGGGTATCCGTTGCTGCGTCAAAGAGCAGTGTGCCTTCGCCGTTATAGCTTGCGTCGTTCAGAGCGGCGTAGATGTAGTCAATGAAATAGCCATCATCACCATTGTAGGTGGACTTCATGGAGACAAGATTGCCATTGTCATCATAGGTGTTCTCGAAGGTCTGTTCGAAGTTGCCCATCGTAGCATCTTTGCCCTGCTGTTTGGTCATATTACCATGCTCATCGTATTCGGTCGAGACCTCACTGCCCTGACCAAAATAATAAGTGGTCTTGTTGTCGCTCACGCGCTTGTGATACACAATGTCATCTGCACCATCTTCGCTGACAGTCTCGATATACAGACTATCGACGTCCATCGTATCAAAGTCACGAGTCGTGGTCTGAACGCCACTGTCATTCGTGATGACCTCCGTAACAGGCAGCTCGTGGGTGTCATCATAGGTGTAGGCGGTGGAGTAGTTCAGATACTGCTCACCATCACTTACGGTGTAGGACTCTTCGCTCAGTTTCCGGCCGTTGTCATCATAGGTATACTGGCACACGATGGAAGGATTGCCATCCTCATCATCGCGTTCAATCAGGTCCCCGTGGTCGTTAAAAACCTGAGTGTACAGATAGTTTTGCTCGCCATTGAGGTAGGAGGTCATTTTCAGGACATTGCCGTTCTCGTCCAGCTCTTTGATGATAACGGTGTCCATATCACTTGCTTTGTCGATTTCACGCATGAAAACCTCATTGCCATTCTCATCGTACTTATGGACGGTAACAACGCCATCTTCATCATCAGCACTGTAGTGCATCGTCTCGGTGCTCAACAGCAGGTCCTCTGCAGCAGCTTCGTCTACATCAGTAACCTCGGAAGGCGCTTCCTCCGGCGTAGTCTCCTCAACCACAGAACTTTCAGTCGGGGCGGTAGAAGCTGCTTCGGAAGAGGAAGCGGCAGGCTTCTGAGTAGCGCATCCGGCAAGCATCAGGGCTGCAGCGGTTGCCACAGCAGCGGCAGCGGTCAGGTTTTTGTTTCTCATGTTCTTTCGTTCTCCTTCGTTTGGATAGTTTTTGCACAAATACTTCAATGTAGTATTTGTTGTACAACTCCTATTGTATCTGGCTCGCATATCCCGGCAAGCAAACAAGGATTACAAAATAGTAATTACAAGCCGTCTGCCTTCGGGTGGGCGGCTTTTTTCTTTTGAAAAAATGTTTGACGAAACTTGCGAACGGCATACAATAAGTGTTGTACGACAGATAATAAACCGACATCAACCATTCATAATCTAACAAATTCAGACAGGCACCAATCGGGTGACCTGTCTTTTTTTGTTGCAAGACCGCGTAATGCGGAGAAAGTCGAGAAAAGCTATGAACACCATTATGAACACCGCCGAATTCATCCGCGTTACCGACCTCCTGAAGAAGGAGAAAATTGCCAAAAATAGCGGCAACATATTTGCTGTTATGATGGCGATGCGCGAGAACCGCCCCGAAGCAATCTGCGCAGATGGCTTTAAGATGTCTATCCAGGCATCCGAAGACCACTACTGCCAGAAGGACGACGAGGGGAGCTACGTGAGCGTAGAAGTCGGGTTCCCGTCTCCGTCCGAGCCATTACTCGACGAATATGGTGATGACGGAGTGTACGGCTATGTGCCGCTCACTGTTGTCGATGCCATCATCGCCAAGCACGGTGGAATCCTGCTCGATGAGCAGTAAGCCACTCTATCCAATTCCAGCATGACATTCGGCTGCACGCCGTATGCTCATATATGAAGCAGTTATCGTAAAAATGATAGCTGCTATTTTTATTTTACAAGCCTCGAAAATACGAGGAGAAAGAGAGTCTGTTATGAAAACCGCTATGAATACCAACATCAACACCAACACTACCAATTCCAAGGAAGTTATCCCCGGCATCAACGACGTGGCTACCAAATGCCCTAAGGTCGCTGCCATGTGGAGTGACAAGAACACCTTCTCTCCCAGTAAAGTGGCTGCGGGAAGCAGAAGAAAGTTCACATTTGTTTGCCCAGACTGTGGGCAGGAATTTGAAAGCAAAATCTTTAGTGTTGTTCGTTCGGTAATGAACGGTAGCACTGGTTGCCCTGTTTGTGCAGGTAAAAAGATTGTTTCCGGCATCAACGATTTGGCTACCAAATGCCCTATGGCTGCTACCATGTGGAGCAACAAGAACGCTTTCACTCCCAGCGAAGCACCTGCAGGCAGCCACAAAAAGGCCGTCTTTGTATGCCCTGATTGCGGACAAGAGTTTGAGTCTTCCATTTGCAATGTTGTCAACTCTTTGATGCATTATCGCACCGGTTGTCCCGTTTGTCGTGGTTTGAAAGTGGTTTCCGGAATCAATGACTTGGCTACAAAGTGCCCTGCGGCAGCCAACATGTGGAGCGACAAAAACGCTTGCTCTCCCAGTAAGATATCTGCAGGCAACAACAAAATGGCATGGTTTGTCTGCCCCGACTGCAAACAGGAGTTTAAGGCTCCCGTTTGCAACGTCGTCAATTCTTTGTTGCATGACAATACCGGTTGCCCTGTTTGTGCAGGTCGCAAGGCTATTTCCGGCGTCAACGATTTGGCGACCATGTATCCAAAAGCTGCTGCTATGTGGAGCGGCAAGAACGATTACGCCCCCAGCGAAATTCCTGCCCGTTCGTCCAGACGCGCCATTTTTGTGTGCCCCGATTGCAAACAAGAGTTTGTGACAAGCATCCACAACATGACGCGGGCTATTGCGTCCGGTGTTACTTGCTGCCCCAATTGCAGACTGCGGGGGCGTGCCATCAACGCAGCTCGCAAGGACGAGTACGGTTCTCCGAAATCTGTCGGCACCACGATGACGATGAAGGATGGCAGCAAAGCCACCTGCACCGCTTATCATGGTGTCAACAACATCACGGTGGAGTTTGAAGACGGGTTCGTTTTGTACCATGCTCGCTGGAACCAATTTGTCCGTGGTGCTCTTCACCACGGTCAGAAAGCTACTGAAGAATAATAAAAAAAGCCATCTAATACGAAGTTGGCTTATAAATGTAGCAGCTATCATCTTCCTGCAATGGGGGATGATGGCTGTTTTTTTATTGCAAGCCTCGAATGTTACGAGGAGAAAAGAGGATAATTATGAATACTTTTGTGAAGGTTATGCATGTCAACACCTGCAATTGCGCTGCTTGCGCATCTGTTCCGACTCTTGGCATTGAGATGCCGTATAACATCAAAGAAAATTGCCTTGCTGTTGCTTGCCCGAAAGTAGCTGCAATGCTGAGCGAAAAGGACAAGCATCTTGCTTTTGATGTTACTACAGGAAGCGGAAGAAAGCTCACATTTGTTTGTCCGGACTGTAAACAGAAATTTGAGGCCGCAATTTGCAATGTCGTTCGTTCTGTAGACAATGGCACCACTGGCTGCCCTGTTTGTGCGGGGCGAAAAGTTGTTCCCGGTATCAACGACCTTGCGTCGCAATACCCAGAAGTCGCTACTATGTGGAGCAGCAAAAACAAGCTTCCTGCTTCAGAAGTTGCCACCCAAAGCGGTAAAAAGGCTTTCTTCAAATGTCATAATTGCGGGCAAGAATTTGAAGCCAGAATCCATCACGTTGTCGATGCTGTAGATAATGGTCACACTGGTTGCCCTATTTGTGCGGGGCTCAAGGTTGTTTCTAGCATCAACGACCTTGCGTCGCAATGCCCAGAAGCAGCCGCCATGTGGAGTCGCAAAAATAAGCTTTCTGCTTCAGAAGTCGCTGTTAAGAGCAACAAAAAAGCCTTCTTCAAATGCCGTGATTGCGGGCAAGAATTCGAAGCCGCGATTCAAAATGTTGTCCGTTCTGTAGGCAATGGCTTTACTGGCTGTTACGACTGCAAAATGCGGAGAAAGAATGCTATTTCCAAACCAGAGTGCTTTTTGGTGCGTCCTATGATGGCATTCGCTGGTGAAAACGGAATTGCTAATCCTTTCGCTGATGTACGGAACATTTTGGGTGAGAATAGTCTCTTGGGTCTGGACTTTGTGGACCACATTCAGAAATTGTGTGGCGAATACAATGGCGTTGCATGGCATGGAGATGATGAACACGTAGTAAGAGACCGTTTCAAGTTTGAAGCTGCCCGCAAAGCTGGGTACACCATGATTCGCATTCAGGAGCCGGGGCTTGAAGTCCTTGACCTCAAATACGACATCGTTATGCCCGAAGGCTTTTACCGTAACGGCAAATACGATGCCGAAATCATGGAAGAAGTTGGCCGCAAAGTTATCCACCTGTTGGAAGAAATTTACGGTCGCAAGGCTTCTCCTGAGATTTGGGCACTGAACAACTTCAAGGAGTTCGAGGTTTGGTATGATACCAACAAGAAGGAGCTTGAAGCCAATGCACGGAAGAAGGGTCCGAAGGGCAAAACCGCAGCAAAGAAAGCTGCCTGATAGATTACAAGACCTCTGACGAACTCAGTCGTCTTTTTATATAGATAGCACATCCTGCCGTCTGCCCTAACCGGGTGGGCGGCTTTTTTTGCCAACTACTTGCCATACGTGAACCTCCCCACCTAAACCTTGCGGCTATAGATGTGGCGTGTGCCCTTCTTTATTCGTCAATTTCATGCATGAATTACAAAATAGTAACCGTTCCATGCAACCGCTGGCGATAACTACCAGTTGTAGTGTATTTGATTGGACTTCCAAATTCTATTTTACACGCACATATTGCAACTTACGGTTGTATTTGCTATACTAATAACAACCGATAACAACCGACAAGGCACAAATAACAACCATTAGGTGTTACAGCCGACTGAGGAGGCCAATCATGGTGAGCGAACGAGTGATACTTCACTCTGACATGAACTCTTTTTACGCAAGCTGCGAGGCGGCTTATAACCCAAAGCTGCAGGGAAAACCAATTGCGGTATGTGGTGACCCGGAAAGGCGAAATGGCATCGTGTTGACTGCCTCGTATCCGGCCAAATGGATGGGCGTGAAAACCGGAATGCCTCTATGGGAAGCACAGCAGCATTGCCGAGATATCATCTTTGTTCCGGCTCATTATGATTTATATACACGATACAGCGGATACACCAGAGAGATATTCCTCAGATATTCCGACATGGTCGAGCCGTTTGGCTTAGATGAAGCATGGCTTGATTGTACCGCAAGCCAGTCTCTTTTTGGCAGCGGGCAAAAGATAGCCAAGCAAATCTCCGACGCCGTGAAGGATGAGCTCGGCATCACCTGTTCTATCGGCGTGAGCTGGAATAAAGTCTTTGCAAAGCTGGGGTCCGACTATAAAAAGCCGGATGCCATCACCGTCATATCAAGGTCAAACTGGAAAGATATCGTGTTCCCGCTGCCTGCCACGGACCTTTTGTATGTTGGGTCCAGAACGGGAAAAAAGCTGTCAAACTATTGCATTCATACAATCGGGGATTTGGCAACCTCCAATCCGAATTTTCTGAAAGAAAAACTCGGAAAAATCGGTCCCATGCTATGGGGGTTTGCAAACGGTCTTGATACGGGAGCGGTAGCAAAATACGAAGGCAGGGAAGCTCAGACACCTATCAAGAGCATTGGCAACAGTTGGACCACACCAAGAGACTTGTTCACGGATGAAGATGTCTGGATAGTTCTCTACCTGCTTTCAGAAAGCGTGGCAGCAAGGCTCAGAGAGAATCATTTCCGATGTCGAGGAGTAGAAGTGAGTCTCCGAGATTCCAGCCTTTTCAGCTTTGAGCGGCAAGTCAAGCTGCCTCAGCCAACGATGCAGGAAAAGGATATTGCGGAGGCAGCTTACCAGCTGTACAAGAAGAACTACCGATGGAGTGAGCATCTTCGCTCAGTTGGCGTGCGTGCCATTGACCTGCGGCCGGATACCGAGCCAAATCAGATATCTTTTGAGTATAGTGCCGAAAAGCAAGAGGAGACTGAACGACTCGAATCCGCAATCGACGGGATACGGAATCGGTTCGGATACTACTCCGTGCAGCGAGCCGTCATGTACAAAGACCGGTTTCTCTCGCATTGCGATGCAAAGGGAGACCACACCATACATCCACACGGATATTTGCAGGGGAGTATCTAATTCATGCCAGAACAAAGAACCAAGAAATATGTCGAGGTCATTGCCGATTTCTCTCCTGAAGGCATTTTGACACCGCAGACAGTCATCTGGGACACAGGCCAGAAATTTGACATCACCTGCATCTCAGAAGTATTGCCGCGTAAATACTCAAAGACCGGCGGCATTGGGGTGCGCTATACCTGCCAGATAGGAAGAGCCAAAACATACTTGTACTATGAGGTAGACAAGTGGTTCGTCGAAGCAAAGGAGGGTCACTGTGAATAGCAAGTATCGAGAGCAGACCTGCTGCTTTGTCGGGCACAAGGATATCCCACCGGGAGAACAGCTCAAAATATTAGCCAGGGTAGAGCATCGGTTCATTCCACTCATTCAGCAGGGGGTCACTTACTTTGGCGTTGGAGGCTCTTTAGGGTTCGATGCCCTCATGGCAGATATGCTGGTTTCCCTAAAAGCTTCACATCCCAGGATTCGTATCATTGAAGTATTGCCTTTTGAGGGATACCGTTCTAAATGGAGCTTGGAACAGCAGCGGCGCGCAGAGAAGATAGACAAACAGGTGGATAAGATTGTCTATGCGGCGAAAGAGCCAAGCAGGGGAGTATATCTTTTAAGAGACCGGCATTTAGTGGATTGTTCTGCCTATTGCATCTCCTATTGTACTAGAAATACTGGAGGCACAGCATATACGGTAAAATACGCTCTGGAACATGGCGTAACGGTGTATAACGCTTCCAGTTTCGATGTGAGCGCCTTGCTTCAGGCTCAGCCGCTGGGGAAGAACGAACAGGTAGTGTCTTCGCACAAAATATGAGGGAGATTTCCTGGCGTTTGGAGAAATACCCCTAGGACTTTGAGCTTTGCTGCACAAAAACAAGCCTCCGCTCTTTGGCGGGGGCTCTTCTTGTATTCTCAAAAACGTTGAATTCAATTTCACTGAATTCCGATTCAGCATTATTTGGCGTGGCTCAGCTTGGCCCGGCAGCACGATACCATGGCGGCCGAACACAATGATTCTCCAGAACGGAATTCTCGACATTCGGTGCGAATCGTATATAATCTAAATAGTAAACACCAAAAAGAGAGGAGAAAAGCCATGAAGGTCTTAGTCATTCCAGATTGCCATTTGAAACCCTGGATGTTTGCGCAGGCAGATGCCATCGTGAAGAAGGGCATTGCGGACAAGGCCGTCTGCCTTATGGACTTGGCAGATGATTTCGGGGTACATGGTGATGCACAGTATCTGGAGACCTATGAAACCGCAATCGCGTTTGCCAAGGAACATCCAGATACTCTCTGGTGCTACGGGAACCATGACCTGAGCTACATCTGGGGAAAACCGGAAACCGGATTCCATCCGGAAAAAAGAGGGCTGGTGTGTCAAGAAATTAAAAAGTTGACAAATACCTTGCCAAAGAAAAGTCAGCTTGCATATATCCACAAAATTGACAAAACACTTTTCATGCACGGCGGCCTTGCAAATCTCTTTGTTCAACTCCGGGTAGCACCACAGAACCGCAAAAATGTTCTCGCGGTTATCAAAGTTATCAACCAGATGGGCTGTGAGACAATGTGGGCAGCGGACTCTCCCATTTGGTATCGCCCGCAGCTGTCTCCGAATCAGAACGCAAAACGTTTGTATCGCGGCGGCAAATATCTGCAAGTGGTGGGGCATACGCCAGTCAAAGAAGTACACTTGGAAGACGGAGTTCTTTCCTGTGATACTTTCTCGACCTATCGTGACGGAACCCCATACGGGTCACAGGCTTTTTGTATCGTGGATACCATTACTTTGGAGTTTGAGACAGTTAAAGGCGGATGAGTGCCGATAAAACAAGCGTTGAGAGAAACGGTGCTATATGCTATAATATTCCTATAAATTATTTGTGAAAGGAGGGTGCTTTATGGATTTGGTGCTGAAACAATTCGATGATATCCTGCTCCATTTTACAGCCAAACGAACCATTGACGGTATTGACGTTGCCATTACCTCAACAAACAAAGATAAAGCGACGTACCTACCCCTTGGTATGAAGTCCACCAACGAATCATTGACCCGTTGGCTGCGGCACCGGACGATTCCTGCAAACAGAGCTTATGCTCAGAATTTCCTATCAAAAAATGGCTTGAGCGAGAATGATTTCATCGGTATCCTACAAATCTGCAAAGGACTCTCCCTAACCGATTGCTATTGGGTCACTTATCCGGATGACCCAAAGACTTTCGCGCAGGTAAACCTTTTCGACAATCGATTCAGTCAAGTGCTATCGCAAATTGCTTTTACAGGTTATGGCACTTCTCCTGCATCGAAATTCCGGTCCTCTCCTGAATTCACAACGAATGGTATGCTACCAAAAGCATGGCGTAGAAAAGACGGTAAAGTTCTGCTTTACAAGGGCGGGACAAGCGGTTTTGCCAATACTGGCAAAGAACCCTACTCTGAGTTCTATGCCGCACAGGTAGCTGAGGCAATGGGAATTGACCATATCTCTTATGGACTTTCCAAGTGGAAAGGAATGCTTTGCTCCACCTGTGAGCTGTTCACGAGCAAAGATATTTCCTTCGTTCCGGCATCCACGCTTATTGAAACCTCCAAGATTTCCCAAATTGTTGCCTGGTATGACGCTCACGGTTGGAAAGATGACCTAGCAGATATGCTGGTTCTGGATGCTGTGATTCGAAATGCGGACCGACATCTTGGTAACTTCGGCTTCCTGGTAGATAACCACACAAATCAATTGCTAAAGCCTGCGCCCATCTTCGATAATGGGTTATCTCTGTACTGTTATGTTATGGATGATGACTTGAACAATCTCTCCGAGCAGGAAAAGACATTGTCTCCAGCTCTGTATGCAAACTTCGATGAAGTCGCTTGTCATGTTATGGGACCAAAACAGAAACAGGAGCTGCGGCATTTGCTGACTTTCAAGTTCAAAAAGCATAGTCGGTATAATCTCGGTGATGAGCGGCTCAAGATGCTGAAACATGCAGTTCAGGAAAAGGCCAGATTCTTGTTGGAAGCTGCACAGCAATAAAAAGCAAATATTAAATAACAGAAATGCAGCTTAAAGAGAAAGGCTGCCATATAATGACGATGTCACAGAATTCACGGTAAAGGTTGACCGCGAGGCGTTTGAGGGAAGCTGGGACGGCTTGTCAGCACTCACCTACGCTTTTGCGGCGCAGCATACCAGTATTACAGTGGCGTATCGGACCCGCGTGTTGTGGTCAACTATATCGATGCCGATACCGGAGGAAAGCGACAAAACCAAAACACGAGATTCAGCCCACGGATATTGTGCTGTTCGACAATAATGCCTGCAGCATGGTCATTTGCGGATTTTATTCTGATAGTTTCATGGGCTATACGGCGAAAGCCTACTATCAGAACAAGACGGATGACCGTATCGATATCAATTTGGACAAAGGCTCTATCAACGGCTTTGAATGTACCCCGGAAGGAGCGGCACTACTGGAACCACATTCCAACGCCTATGTTGACATTCGTTGGCAAGAATATGCTGAAACTTATGCAGAGAATGGCAACGACCCAACATCCATCACAGAAATTGTAATGCCAGTTTTTGTGAGAAAAGACACAGGGAACAATACGGTATACATTGATGCCACTTATTCTATTGACCCGCAGGCAAGAACTGCAACGCCGATAGTGAACCCCCAATGATAGTCGCATGATTTTCCGAAACCAAAAAACTTCTGGAATAGCAGCAAAACTTTTCTGAGTTCAGAAAACTTTTGGCATTTTTGGAAAAAGTTTTCTGGAATGGGAAAACTCTCCGGCTTTTTGGAATGAAAAAATAAAAGCGCTCACCATTTTTCGGTGGGCGCTTTTCTTCATAAATCAGGGCAAGGAGACCCGCGACTTTAGTCGTGGGTTATTGACTCTTCAGTTTTCTTTTTCAGCCATTGTCTTCTCACAAACGGCGTGACATAAGTTTCATCACTCTTCAGCTCATAGCCATAGCTTTCAGCTATCAGGATGGCACGTTCGCTTGCTTTCTGTCCGGCAGGCAGGTGGCGAATGAAACCATTGATGTTTTTGGACGAAGCATCATATTTGGACTTGTCGAACACCCGCAGCGGCTCGTCGCCACCATTGCCTTTCTTGCGATAATCGCGGGGCTTTCCGCCAATCATCAGACAACGAATCCCGAATGGAGCATCCGCGTGTGTCACAAACGAAGACCGGAACGACGCATCAGTGGGCAGGACATCCGGCAAATCACAGGCGAGAGAAGTGTACAGCCAGAGAATCAGATTCGTGACGCTGTCAACCAGCTCTGGAAATTGAGCTCGGTCAGTCAAAATATAAAACCACTCGGTGCTTGTGTTATAGTATCCGGCCAGGTCACCGAACTTGGTTACGATTTTATACAGACACACAATCTCGTTGTCGCGGCAAGTCTCTTTCAGCTTAATTTCCTGTATCAGCTGGCAGACATCAAACTGAAACAATGCACCGTTGGCGGGAAGAGTTCTGCGGCGATGGTGCAGCGTATCTTTCAGAAACTCTGTTGTATATTTGGGTGAGATGGGCTTTGGCCACCAGGACCACATGTTCGGAGTATTCTCAATCAGCGGCTTGTCCGGCAGCATGTCCACGGTATATTCGTTCACATAGGTGGCCATCGAAAGGACCGTGTTTGTATACAAATGCGAGAGCAAAGCGAGGTCGTTGATGCTATCGAAATCTGCTACATTCTCATAGCCATAACGCTTGTAGTACGAAAAGACCATATCCAGGCGTCTATCTTCAGAAATCTGAAAATCGCATTTATCGTATGGCCGATTATTGAAAAGGGCTTCACTATAATAGACTGGAACATCCGCAAGGGGATAGGGGTCCCGAATGATGATAGGCTCATTCTCAGTCGAAATGCCAACAATGTTGTTCACAATGTCAAATTCCTGAGGCTTGAGGTATTCGCTCCCCTGCATCAGCATATCGATTACCGCGTACAGGACAGAATCATTACGTTCCACATTTCCGTCAATGGATAATCCTGAATGAACACATTCCTGCGCATAAGCAATAGCCTTGAAATACAGAGCATAGTCCTTATTCTTCTTGATGGGCTTTGTGAGCCCCTGCAAAAACTGATGATAGCCTTTAATGAACTTGTCGGGGTTTGCCATGGCAAGCTCTACCTGAGAGCTGACGGCCTCAATGATGGGTTTGCACTCCTCAGCTTCACGGACCAGGTGAAAGAGGAAAGTAGATGCTTTCCCAAAATCCATGTCATGCAATGTCGTCGCAACCCGGCAAGCGCTGGACAGGGTTCTTCTCTGAAATACCCAGATAGACTCGCCCTTGCTCCGATATTTCTTATCCCATACCGGTGCGTATTTATCGACTAAGGTATTACCGAAATCTTCCTGCACTGCCAAAACACCATTTTCGTTCTGCACGGTATCCTCCTTACAACTTTAACTGCCCCACACAACTCTGCGCAGTGGGCAGTAGTTTGTGGGTTATCTCGTTGCGGAAATACTTAGGGTCCACGGCCCGCATCCCGAACCGCACACGGTCTAAAGCATCTGCATCCTTGAGAATCGTATATAGCAGCCACACCCGTTCTTTGTCCCGGATATTGGATGTTTTGAGGTCTGCAAGAGCCTTGCGGTCATCCAAGCAATGATACTCAATGAGGAAAGCAGTTGCCGAATTGCATTCGGGAACAGCATCATAATAAATGTCATTGGACTTTGCTCCGTGACTGTCATCGACATCATCATTCGTCCGCCCAATATCATGATAAAGAATCGCATCACATAGCTGGTGGGATTTTTTTTTGTTAAGGCAATGCCCTGAACCTGAACCAAAAGCAGCGCATCAAAGAGAACTCGCAGCGTATGCTCGGCGTTGTGCTCCTCATCATTAGCCCGGCCATAAGCATCATACAGAGTGGAAATGCGGCTCCGGTAGCGCTGGTAGAGAGGGTAGAATGCCTGAATTTCATCTGTCAGGGCGTTAATGCCGTATAGTGTATCGACCTTTCTATCTTTTACGGCAGCCGGTGGGACAAGAACCTCTTTTTCTTCATCATTCGGGAAATACTCGATAATGTCACATTTGCTGACATGGGCAGTGATGATTCTGCTGTTCTCGAGACTCGGGATGCGGCAGGCAAAGAAACAGGCTGCCTTGTAGCTTGTGGTCCAGGAGAAAGATTTCTCGTATGGAGTTGATTTGCTTCCTTCCCCACGATAGATGGTCACAATATCCGGCAGGCTGGATAGCTTCTTTTCAGTGTTCTGCTTTTGTTTCTGAGACTTTCCAGAAAAGACTTTCTGAAGGTTTTCCTCTTTGAGAGCCGAGAACCCAAAATCACTGGTACGATAGAAGTCCAAAAAAAGTGCGTATAGATTCTCACCCGGACTGGACAACTCAATGTATTTAGAAAGAACCGATACACGCAGGCTGTCTTCCAGGGAAAAGAGGTAGCTGCGAATGAAGGGGGCGTTCCCCGATGAGATTATCTCAGCCATATCCAGAATTCTCTGCTGAAACTTTTCGTCCGATTCGCTGTTCACAGCCAGACGCTTGTCCCCGTAAATGTTCAGAGAGAGAACAATGGGAACGGTCGTGCTATCGAGCTCGCAATAATAGAGAGGAGCAAGCATATTGTGCGCAGCATAGATTCTGTCGACAGGAAGCCTCGGATACTTCTTAGCAAATTCGTTGGCCGTTATACCGATGCTGTAGCCTTCTTTGTAGTACCGTTCAATGTCAGCACTTGTCTGCACTGCAGTGAGGGGTAGCATCGTCTCGAGACTTGCTTGGTTGATGCTTACAAGAATATCCCCGACCGTCATTGTTTTTCTCCTCCCACAATTCTTTCTAACATAATTATATCATATTTTACAGATGGGCGGGCCAAAATCGCAACTTTGTTCATGAATACTTAACCTTTATGCACGGGATTTATTGTTGCCCTAATATATAAAACTAGAGCCACGTCATCTTGGATGGGGCTCTTGAGTTGTAGCTGGAGGTGTATCTCATTTTGTGCCAGGGGTATTGTATGGTAGTTTTCGAAAATGAGTGCAAAAAAAACAAACACCAGAAGTCAAACTCAAAAATATCTTAGTCTTGGCAAGTTTACCCTTGCGCCGCTGTGCGAACCTCATAAAATAGAAATTGTACAAGAGAAACGGCAAGTGACGTTCATCGCGATTGTAGTTGGTCGCCACGAATCGATGCCGTGTCTGCTTGCGCATAATTACCTCTTTTCGAAGCCCACAGGTCATTCTCTCACCTGTGGGTTTTGTTTATTGCGGAATCGTGCGAATTGCAGACAATTAAAGACAGAGCGATTGTGAGATGGGGCGATACCGATGCAGTAGGGATGAGAATCTTAGCAGCTAAAAAACTGAATATGGAGAAACAAAAATTATGGTATACGTGATTGGAATTGTAGCAGCCCTGATTATTCTCTTTGGATTTCTCTGCTACAAGAAAGCTCCGCCCACGGAGGCTATCGTTGTAACTGGCTTTGGCCTGTCTAAGCCTAAAGTGGTTTGCGGAAAGGGTACATTTGTTCTGCCCGTTCTCCAACGGGCTGACCGACTGAATATGCGCCTTTTGAAAATCGATGTCAAGACTCCTGAAACAGGTGTTAAGACGAAGAACGGCGTAAGTCTCTGGATTGACTCTGTTGTCACGATTCAAGTCTACAGCGAAAACTCTACCGTTCTGGATGAAGAAGTGAAGGCATCCGGTCTGAAAGACGCCAAGGCGTACATCATGTCCCGACAACAGGCAGCCATCTCGAACTTTCTGGGCATGAACGAGCAGGGCATCAATGAGAAAGTTAATGACGTTCTGCAGGGCAATTTGCGTGAGATTGTCTCTGACATGACCGTTGACCAAATTCTGACGAACCGCAAGCAGATGGCTGTGAGCGTTATCGAGAATGCTCGCCCCGACCTTGCTAAGATGGGACTTGAGGTCGTGACTTTTAACGTCCAGGATATCAGGGATGCGGTGGATGTTCAGGGCCACAACCACGGCGTCATCGAGGCTATCGGCATTGAACAGGAAGAGCTTGTGAAAAAACAGGCTGAAATTGCCCGTGCTCAGGCTGCCCGTGATGTAGCCTGCGCGAAGGCCGATGCTGAGATGGCTGCAAATGCCAAGGAAGTTGAAGCGCAGACTGCGATTGCAAAACGCAACAATGAATTGCAGCTCGCCAAGGCAAAGCTGAAAGCTGAAGCTGATAAAGCTGCGGCTGACGCAGATGCTGCCGGTCAGATTCAGATGAATCTCCGCGCCAAAGAAATCAAAGAAGCGGAAGCGGATGCTGAAATCGCCAAGCAGAAGAAAATGGTAGACCTTGCCGCACAGGAAGCCGAGGTCCAGCAACGCAAACTGGATGCGGAAGTCCGCAAACAGGCAGATGCTGACCTGTACCGCCGCCAGAAAGAGGCAGAAGCCAAGAAATATGAGGCGGAACGTGCAGCTGAGGCACAGAAGTTCTCTAAGCAGCAGGAAGCAGAAGGCATTGAGCTTGTCGGTAAGGCAGAAGCTGAAGCGATTCGTCAGAAAGGCTTGGCTGAAGCGGAAGCCATGAAACAGAAAGCAGAGGCATATAAGCAGTATAACGATGCGGCTGTGGCTGAAATGCTCATCAAGGTTCTTCCTGACATTGCCAAGAGCGTGGCTCAGCCTTTGTCCAGCATTGATAAGGTTTCTATCATTGGCGGTGATGCCTCCGGCGTATCCGGCGTTTCCGGGAACGTTCCTATCCTGATGGCTCAAACCATGCAGACGGTGAAAGAAGCGACCGGAATCGACATGGGCGAAATTGTCCGTGCCAACAGCATCCAGGCAAAGACCGACCGCAACATCAACATCATGAATCAAGGCGAACAGCCTATGAATAGTGAAAAGGAAGGAGGTGTCAATGCTATGGAACGCGTAGAAGGCGGCTATCTAATTCATGAGAAGAAACTCAACGGTGAGGAAATCACTCATTTTCGGCCGGATATGACCGAAGAAGAGAAGGCTATCATGAAAGACAAAAAGGCCAAAGATTAAAGACAACGAATAAAAAGAGGGTGACTCGAAAGAGCCATCCTTTTTTCTGTTGTGACGCAAACGAAAAGTTCATGGTAGCCATCCAATTAGGGTGACTGTCTTTTTTGCATGTTAAGGCTTTGTTGCTGAATCGTGCGAATCGAAGATAATTAGAAGCAAAAGATACTTCGTATCAAGCCCTCTTGATAGCAAATAGAGTAAAACCGGAGAGGTGAAGTTAATGCTCGGCGTGAGTTTGATTATCATAGCAGCGGCTATAGTCTACATGGTCGAAACCTATATCAGCACCTATTACACTATCGAATACATGCACGGAACATCGCTGTTCCTTATCCTCCTTGCGAAATATGGCACGCCAGTCCTGTTCCTGCTGCTCTGCGCCTACATTGCATATCGCAATTTTCTCAAAAAGCAGAAAGCTGCGGCTTCTGCTGCATCTGAACGGCCTACAAGCAAAGAAGAGCTGTATACCAACAAAATTCAAACGGCAGTAAAGACAAAAAGCGTCTTCTCAGAGCAGGCTGACCAAATGCTGTATCAGGTACGGCGCTTCGGGCAAAAAATGGCCGTTGCCTACAGCATGACCCAGGATAGCAAGACATCCGGGGAACAAGCCAAGTGCCTGACGTTATTGGAATCCGCAGAACGTATCTTCTATGACCGACTGGATGACGCGATTCGCTCGGCTTCAATGTTTGATGAAACGGAATACAAGGCTTTCTGTCAAGGCTCTATCTCGTTTGGAAACAAAGAAGAAGCGCAGAAAAAGAAAGAAATCTACAATGGTATCGTAAGTACCGTGGATAAAGTAGTTCATGACAATGAACGCTTAATCCTCCGATTAGATTCTTTAGCATACGCTCTGAACCAACGTTCTGCCCAGAATCCGTGGGATACAGAGGTTGTGCTCGCAATGTCAAAGCTCGATGCTGTCATTAACAAGACGACGCAGGATATTGAACAGGATGAAGATATCAGTCGTGAGGCTATGAAACGATATAACAACTTGAAAGGAGAAATTTAACGTGACAAAAAAGAACATTTTCCCTGTAGTTGCAACCATCGCCGTGGTGGGTGTTGTTCTCGGCGTGTTTTCGACGACTGTGCTGCGCGACTCGAATGTCAGCATCAGCACGATGACTTCCGAGCAGGCATATGCCAATTTAAGTAGCAAGATGAAACGTATCGGGGTGCAGGAAGTATCCGTCAATCCGCAGCAACTTGATGTATCGGAGTTTCTGGACGCAAAAGATGAGTTGCCGGATATCGACTCCTCCTACCCGTTTGTGGTGGAGGGGAACGGTGAAGTCAACATTGAAATCTTCTCTTCCGGCGAGAAAGCAGCAGAATCCGGCTCCGATTCCTTCCTAACAAGCATGGCAAAGAAGTTCAACGCCCAGCACAACAAGACTTCCGGAGACAAGACTATGAGTGTCTCCCTGCGCTCTATTCCGTCCGGTACGGCGGCTGAGTACATCTCGACGGGAAAGTATCAGCCCGAGTGCTATACCCCCTCAAATACGCTCTTTGGCGAGCTGGTGAAGAACGAGGGCGTAGAATTGACCGTTAAGGCTGACCGTCTGGTCGGCAATGTGGCGGGTATTCTCGTATCAAAGAAGACAGGGGATATGCTTCGCTCTGAATACGGTGAAGCGTCTGTTTCTTCCGTTCTGAACGCAACCATCGATGGCAAACTCATGATGGGATACTCGAACCCCTACACAAGTGCTACGGGTCTTAATTTTCTGCTTGAGGCTCTTGCGAGCAGCGGCAGCGATACGATTGTCGATACGGCTGCTGTTGAGAATTTCCAGAAATTTCAAGCGAACGTCCCTCTCGTATCCTTCACGACCCAGCAGATGGTCCAGTCGGCAGACAAGGGTATCGTGGACGGTGTCGTGATGGAGTACCAGTCTTATCAGAATGACCCGACCTTGCAGCGCAACTACGAGTTCATCCCGTTCGGTGTACGGCACGATAATCCTCTGTATTCCATCGGGAATGTCTCTGCGGAGAAGAAGGAAGTTATTGCTGCGTTCGTTTCCCTCTGCGCCCAGAATCAGGCAGAAGCGACGAAGGACGGGTTCAATGGTCTTGACGACTATGCTTATACAGGCAAGGCATACGATGGCAACACCATCGCACAGGCTCAGAGTGTCTGGAAAGAAGAGAAGGACTCAGGCATTCCTATTGTGGCAGAGTTCGTTGTCGATACTTCCGGCTCGATGCGCGGCGAACCCCTGAATGCCCTGAAAACCGCGATGATAAACACCATCCAGTATATCAATGACGACAACTATATCGGCATCATTGGCTTTGATTCGGATGTCAGGGAATACCTGCCCATTGACCAGTTCTCTCTGACCCAGAAAACTCTGTATAAGGGTGCCGTGAACTCCCTCGATGCGAACGGCAGCACCGCAATGTACAACGGTCTTTGCGTTGCTATGGACCGTATCTACAAAAAGTCTCAGGAACTCGGCGGTAACTGCACGCCCATCATCTTTGTGCTCACGGACGGTGACAACAATACCGGATATGGCTTCTCCGATACGAAGAACATCATTGCCGGTATGGATATCCCCATTTACACCATCAGCTACAACTACGCAGCGGATAGTCTTTCGGAGCTCGCTTCCATCAACGAAGCGGCAGCTATCGTCGGCAACAGCGAGGATATCACCTACAAGCTCCGCAACCTGTTTAACGCAGAGATGTAACTCAAAAGCGCGGTTTTGTCCGCGCAGCTGCTCCAAAAGACAGCCTCCACGCGGCGAGCAGCGGGCAACGGGAGACAGTTCCGGCAAATTGTCTTTGAGACGGAAGGAGGAAGTGCCCTATGCGAGTACAACAGGTTCCGAACTCACCCTATTTCATCCATTACGACGATGAGGGCTTTTGCTGTATATCCAAAAGCAGAGAAAGCCAAGAACCTATCCCGGAATCTGAGATGCAAGCGTTCCTTGATGCAGTAGCCAATGGCCTGCTTTATATCGAAAAGGAACGAAAGAGCAGATACCAGCGCATCGACGAGGCCGAAAAAGCAGCTTTTGCCAAGGGTGAAGCGGAAGGTCGAGAAGATAAGCTGCTCGCCACAGTCAAGGAGCTGAAGGAAGAACAAGCGTCAAGAGCAGAGTATGAGCGCAAGCTGCAATATGAAGTATATGCTCATCATACTTCGCACACCACGAAAACCGAGTGGGTTCGCCTTGGTCGTGGAGGATGGTGATTGACATGATGGGAAGCATTCCGATTCCGAATACAAGATTTTATCTGACCAGCATCGATGGCAAAAAGTGGTTCGTAACAGAATACTACAGAACCGCACCATTTAACCCCGACAAAGAGACCTATGACTTGTACAAGGCGTTTGCGGAAGCATTCAGAAAGAACGAAATGGAAGAGCAGGAGTTTCAAGAGGAGCTCAAAAAGGCCGTCAATAAAGCTTACGGAAACGGCTTATACGCCGGACGGCATAGTGTTGATTTCGGCTGAACCGAACAAGAAAAGAAAAACGGCACAGGAAAGCGGCAGAACGAATATGAGCATAGCAAAAATCGAAACTGCATCAGGCGTAACGCTGGTTCTCAACGGCAACACGGTCTTTGCCTCTGACGATACATCCTACTGGCTGCAAGGGGCAAAAGTCATTGGTGACGATGGGCATGTCTATGGGCATGCCGAGACTATTCGAGACGCCCTGTGCATAGTCTTGGCAAAGTACGGCGGGCTAAAGGGAAACAGCGCAAAACAAACAAAACCAGTAAAGGCGGTGAGAGCATGGTAGTATATACGAAATCAGGCGTGACGGTGAATTGCTGCGGTAATCTCTTCATTGCATCGGACGGCAAAACCTACAACCTCTGCGGCAGGATGCTGACCTGCAGCGGCAAGGTCATTAGCTACAACTGTCAGTCGAAAGACGAAGCACTGGGTACGGTCGTGGGACTGTACGGCGGTCGAAGGTTCTAGGAGGTACAATATGCAAACGGTCATGACAAACAGAGACGTAGAGCTACGTGTGGAAAGCAGCATCATTTACACAACCGATTCGAAGGCGTTCTGGCGCAGCGGCAACATGCTGGTCGGAAACGGCACGGTCGTCAGCTACCAGTGCCACTCGATGGATGAGGCGGTCGATATGGTCGCCGCCTTGTACAATGGCAGAAAAACAGAAGCAGCGCAAGCATAACCATCCTGCAAAAATATATGCCGTTCATCTTTTTGGGTGGACGGCTTTTTGTTTTGTGAATACAGCGATTCAGTGGCGAAGCGAGCCGATTTTTCCAGCAGTTTGATACTCTGTGGGCAGTTGCACAGCCGTGCAAATTGCATGCAATGGGAATTGGAGAACAAAAAGAGCGATGCAAGGATGCATTTGCAATAAATATGGCGGCTGTTTTTGGTATTCGCGAAACAACACGAAATTAAACGAAACGCGAAGAGGATACAAAAAAGACGAATGAAATCCGGCTGAGGCGAATAATACTTGTGCCGAGTAGTTTAAAGTCCGGACAATGGGACAGCTAAAGTGGTAAAATGAAACTAGGAATACCTAAAATCAGATTTAACCGGAAAAACAAAAACCATGAATGAATAATTGGTTACTAAAAAGTAACCGCTCGCTTTTATACCCAAACCAACAAATGACCCAAATCTGTTTAGGAAGGATAGATACAAAATGGCAAGAAGGAAAACAAACGACTTGGAAAATCAGATGTCGCTCATGGACATGATGGCATCGGAAAGCCCCGAATATACCGAAGAAGGCCCGGAAGAACTCTTGGACCCCGGCGAGGACATGGGGGACAATGAAGGGCAGACGGATAAGCCCTTCAAACTCGTGGCGAACAAGACCACGAAGGCAAAGGTGAGCATCTCCACGCAGGCGCTGAATGTTGTGAAGGCGGTATATGCTGATACGGTCGAAACGAATTGGGAAGAGTTGTTTGACGGGTTCGACAGACTCTATGCTATCACTTTTTCGTCCGGTATCGAGTTCGTGAATAAGGTCATCAACAAGTTCTCGTATGCGGAAGTCGTGTTCGGATGCGAGAAAATCATCGCCAACGACATTGCTGCCATCATGTCGGTGCAAATCGACAGCGTGCAGCGGCTCGCTAAGTCTAAGTCGGCAGGGAACCTTGCGAACCGCCTCGATGACGGGTCCTTGCAGCTGTATGTATCGCGGGACACGAAATCGCACGAGAAAATCTTTATCTTGGAGAGCGCTGACCATAAGCGTGTCCGAGTCATCACCGGCAGTGCGAACATGTCGGCATCGGCGTTTTGCGGCATTCAGCGAGAGAATATCGTCTGCTTCGATGACGAGGCGGCATTTTCGCATTACAAGGTTCTGTTCGAGACCTTCAAGGAGACCTGCTCCGACAATGTCTCCTATAAGGTAGTCGTGAACACCATGAACCAGGAAGATTATCTGAAAGAGAACATCAAAGAAGTGCCCGTCTTTCAGTCTATTGAAAAGCAGAATTTTGTCTTTCTGGAACAGGCACAGCCTGAGGATGAGGTCGAATACGAGATAGTTGCCGATGTCAAGAAAATGCAGGAACTCGTCAAGCCAATCATGCCTAAGATGCCGGTACAGGCGAATCGTATTGTAGTGGCAGCGGAACCGATGCGCGTTTTCGGGAAACGATATACCGAGGTGCGGCGTGTGGCAGCTGAGGCAGTTAAGCAGCTCCCAAAATTACATATCGACTATGATGCCGGGACCATGACCTTCAACGACGAGAATATCGACCTCAATCCGAATCTCAGCGAGGTGGCAAAGAACATCAAGAGCATCCAGAAGTTCTTCTCAGGCATGGACTACTTTTACGGCGATGTCGAACAGGCCAAGAAGGACTACTTCAAGTACATGACCTGGTATCTGGCTACTCCGTTCATGGCGTATCTGCGGTATTTCGCATCGAGGAACAACTACGATACGAAGCTGTTCCCGATGTACGGCGTTATATACGGCGACTCAAACGGCGGCAAGACGACCTTTATAAAATTTCTTGTCAAACTCATGTGCGGTGAGACCGTTAAGATGAACACGACGGAGGATTTCACAGCCACAAGAATCGACGGCCTCAAACGAGTTTGTGAGGGACTGCCGCTGAACATCGACGACCTCGCCAAGACCCAGTTTCAGAACCATTCAGAACGGGTAATCAAGAACGATGAATGGGGTATCTCGGACAGGCTCGTGAACTATCCTGCTGTATCTATCACATCGAATAAAATTACCTCGCTGACAAAAGACCTCTCGAAACGTGCTATCATCTGTCGAATTGGTGCTAAAATCGACAACGAGCGCGGTGCCAAAAACTCGAAGCGTGTGAATGAGAGTATGTCGGAGCTGACAACCGCGTTCTATGGCGAATATGTCCGCCGAATGCTTGTTTGCATCGATGAGATGACGACGGAAATGCGTGAAAATGCGAATGGCAAGGAATACTTCCCGGATATCTTCCACGCTTCGTCTAGTGTCATTGCAGATATCTTCGAGGCATGCGGAATCGATTTGCCGGACTATGTGCGTATCCTGTACTATAACGACTATATGGGTGATGAGAGCATTGGTCGTGCTGCAATTGAGAAAATCGAACTGGCATGGCAGGCTGACCCGAGCAAGTTCCGGGTCGATAAGAAGCAGAACAGGCTCATTTACTCCTATCCGCCGGATGGACCGTGGTACGAACTGAAATACATTGCAGATGAGCTGCCGAACTCCCTCGAAGCAGAGATTTCTGGCGGCAACCAGCTTATCATGAACTACGAGCAGGCACAGGAATTGTTCGGCATCAAGTTTCGGCGCTGGCTGGGCATCTTTAACCTCTAATATGCATGGCAGGTTCTTTTCGGAGCCTGCCTTCTTATTTCGCAAAAATAGTTGCCCATTTGTGCGAATTGCAGACAATCAGAAATAAAGCGTAAAGCAAAGGAGCTGAGTACCATCTCAAAATTTGCAAGCAAAAAGTTGATTGAGCGAAATTGGAATATCATGAAAGACTACGGCAACGGCTATTCCATTGAGGAGCTTGCCGCAAAATACAGGTTGAGCGTCCGTACATGCTATCGAGCGTTAGACGACGCGAAACAGGAGGCCAGAATTCAGTTGGCGCAGGTAGAGGATGCTAGAAAGGCCGAAATTCTTGCGGCATACAAGAACAGTGTCCCTCTCAAGGAAATGATTGCGAAATTTAACGTGGCAGAAGGATATTGCAGCATGGTTGCCAACGATGCGGGCCTGACTGAAAACCGTAGAAATGAGCGCATCAAAATTCGGCAAAAACCCCGCAATGAGAATATCTTTCGAGAATACGAGAGTGGCGTGCCGGTGCAGAAACTATCCGAAAAATATCAGCTCTCGGTTCCTGGTATTTACAAGGTTATCCAGCGAGTGAGAAGGCAAAAGGAGGCGATGAGTCTTGCAATGGATTGTGAAGCAAACCAAATCGAAAGGATATGAGTTCACCTTCGATATCGTGAAAGGCAAGGCCGTTATCGGGCAGGCACACTATATCCCGAAATTGCTACGGCAGGGTTATGGCATCCGGCTGAATGATTCCAAGTTCCTGCTGCAATACATGCCAGCTGCTGACGCAAGGGCGTACATGCGCGGCATCAACACAAAAGATATTCTGAGACACCCTTTTGCTATCCGTGAGAACAACTGCACGGTAGGCGAGATTTCCGTCATCCATACAAAAACCGGATTCCTCCAAGGATACAATTCTATCGCCATGCAGCTGTATGGCGAGGAATACCAGAGCTACAAAATTGGTTTTGGAAAAGAAGGAGTATGCTGCCCTGTATTTCTTGGCGGACAGCAAATCGCCCAAATCAATAAGAGCGCGGTGGTCAAGGATAATCTGGATGAATACCTGATTTACGCAGTGAATGAAAAGGCACTGATGCCGTCCGTCATGTTCGCCATTTATATTGATGGAATATACTACGCAAACCGAGGCATGTATGTGGATGACGCAACGACTATCAACTGCGAATACAGCTTGAACGAGGAAGTCCTGTCCCACTACGACCCGAATTTTGTCAAGGGACTATGACTCCGATAACTGGTATTCACAGACAATATCATGTTGCGAAACTGTGCGAATCGCAGACAATTAAAAGTGAATGAATTACAAAAGCTACAGAGGATAAACAATGAGCTATGAACCCATTATCACACCGGGCAGGAATTTCTTTCTTGTCTCGACGGAGTACAAAGAGAGCTGCTCTGCCTGGTGCCGCAAGCAAATTAGAGCGACACTGAGGACCTGTCAGGGACGAGTCATCATCATTGATGCAACGGGCGAGTACGCGGACTTGGCGCTTGAACATGACAGATTGATTCGAGAGAAAATCCCGTCCATCATTTATCGGTATAAGCTGGTGGACGGGAAACCGTATATTGCTCATGTCATTGAAGTTGATACGGAAGCAAATGAAGCACCGCACCTGATTGTATACGATATCAGCCGAACCATAATCACCAGCTGGAAGGTCGGCGTGGAGGCAATTGATAAAATCCTGCAATCCTATGCCGTGATGCAGGACAGTGAAATCGCGTGGTTGTATGTTCCGCTGGACTTATATACCAATGTCAAGCCCGAAAGCGAATCCTGGAACATTTTGGAACGAACCATCAAGGGCAATGAAGGAAAGCTCATGACAGTACTGACGACTCGCAAATTCACCATTGGGATGGTCCAGCGCTGTTTGCATATGACAAAAAATAAACTTTTGGAGGATAGCAAATGACCAATGAACAGCTGAAAATCGCATTGACGGCGAATGCCGTTACCAAACAAACCCGAAACCATTTTGGATTCAGTGACCCGTGTGGAAAAACGCTAGAAGAATACAACAAGTCCGCGATGCTGTGCTGCATGACAGCGGCGCAGAGAATGAACACGCCGGGTTTTGAGCGTGTTTTGGCTGCGCAGATTTTTCCCTGCTTTACCATTGGCTGCTGGAATCAGACGAAGACGGTCTATGATTTTGACTACGAGTTTCAGAAAATGCTGATGGATACGGATGACGTGGCAATTCATCAGGATATCCTGCAGCGACTCCCGGTTCGTGATTTCTTTATCCCGGTGTATGACAGCTACGACTACAACGGTATGTTCGTGCATGTGGAATTCGACGAAAAAGAGAAAACCACAGCTTTCGGTATCGTTCTTGTCGGCCCCACTAAGGGCAGCCACGATGATTTCACGTTCCTGACTCTGCCTGCCTGGGCCAAAGAAAACCAGAGTTTGACGGAAGCAACCCGGAGTACGAAAGAATACCTGGAAAAGGCAGCAGGGCAGCGGCAAGTAAATGGTATCAGCGTACCGGCTGTGATGGAAGCAGTTCCTTCGGTCTTTGACGGCGGCACACCTTATGTCCGGCTGGCAATCCTGTGCGCCAACTATCTTGCCAGCAAGAACCCAGATGTCCGCCTTGAAACTTCCAAAAAGCGTGACCGCCCGGTATTCGTGTTTCAGGGAAAGGCACAGCGAATCAACGTCAAGACATATACCGTTGGTGAGAATGCGGCCAAAGAATACAAAAAGAATGGGGAAGGCAAAACCCCCCGCTGGCGGCATTACTGGTGCGGCAATGGCCGGGAACGCCGGGAATGCAAGTTTATTTACTGATGGCGGTGAGGGTGAATCATGGCTCCCCATACTTATCAGGACCCGATTGGGTTCTATGAATGGTTCGATGACCTTCCTTATGCTATCCAGGATAGTATTCTGAAACACCTGCCGCATATCGAAGGCGAGGAATGGCTCATTGTCATTATCCTTGCAGCTCTTCTTCTGATGATTCTGGTTTCAGCGTATCTGGGCTTTGCAAGACATAATGTCAAAAAAACGAGTGAACGACTCAACGCTTTGAAAGAGCTGAACAACACGACTGAATTCATGCCGGTCGAGGCGCAGTACCGCTACTATCTACGTTCTGATACGAAGCTGGAATACGAGGAGTTCTCGCTCCCGAAATTCTTCCGCCGCGAAGTGAGAGAAAACTTTAAGCTGTTCAACACTCTTCTTGGCAATGCTCGGGCAAACACGGTATTGTATGAAACATACGGCCGCGAAATCCAGGAACTCCCGGATTGGACAGAATCGGATGACGATTGCGGGCGGCATATCCCGTTCTTTCTCTACCACAACATCGAGAAAGAGTTGTACGATGAAACTGTCCTGGACTGCCCTGTAACGAGCCCTGAGTTTGTCTGTACGAAAAGCTATCTGCCCAAAGATGCCAAAGAGCCGATTGAGACGGAAGAGACCTATACACTGGAGGAACTGGAAGAGTACATACGCCGCTTGAAGGTTGCAGCCGATGTCAAGAAGAACAGCCAGAACGCAGGCTGAAAAAAGTCAGCAGCCATAAGCAAGAGACAGGGCCCTGTGTTTCATGGTTCCAGAACGTCTTCCCACCTTAATTTTACCAGTACTTTGATATTTTGTGGCCATTGACAAACGGCGCAAAAGGTGCTTGGGTTAAAAGCCCTTGCAAAAAAGTGCAATATCCATATAATAAGAAATCCAAAAGGGAGATACACATTATGAGTGAACAGAAAGAAAATGCTCAGCTCGAAGCTTATCGGAAGCTCGTTGAAGATTTCAAGCGCTTCGTCAGTTCTGAAATTCGGGCAGAAGAGAACAGCTACAGGATTGTGGACATGACTTCCGAAGATGCCGAAATCGATGACCCGAGCGTTCCGGTGACTCAACTGGAGGACGAAAAAGCAGAGAAGCTTGCCGGTATTTGCATGGACCTGTCCAATGCCACGCTGTGGCTCTACTACAACCGTGACAAATTTGCAAACGTCGAGTTTATGCCCCTGACTGATGAAACTCTGAAAGAATACCAGAAGCAGGCTCAGAATGCTCTGAATGAACCGAAGAGCCCTCTGTATCTGAAATCCTGGTATCAGCTCATTGAAATGTTGAGTCAGGAATGTATCCCGCAGCGCTACGAGGACGACGGTCAGCGATATACAGACGTCTATGTGAACACCTATATGCTCATGTACCTGACCATGACCCGACTCAAGAACGGCGGAACCTTTACACGCCTTGCAAACGGGCAGGGAAGCGATGCTGTGAAAATCACGACCATCGCAATGTACTACTTCTCCAGCCTTTTGACGGTTCTCTGCACTGAATATTAAGAAATTTTTTCCCGTGTGAGCAGCGACGCTCATGCGGGAATTTTTTTGTAATTTTCTATTGTCAATCTGTGCGAATTACGTACAATGAAAAATATAAACCAAAAATATATCTTATCGTTGTCCCGCATGAGTTGTTTGTGCGGGACTTTTTTGTTTGCGGAAAGGAAATGCACTATGTACGGTTTATCAGAAGAAAGCTTAACGATTGTTGGTGTTATTTTGATTGTGGTTGGTGTCGCTATGATTGGTTGGGGATTTGAATGGAATCAGGACATTACCAATGATAAACGGGTCGGAACCGTTGTCAGAGACATTGGCGTTATGGTTTTGGCAACCGGCATTATATTTGTGATGCAGCGGGCAATGAACTAAATTGAGAAAAAGTAAGGCAGGCTCATTTCGGGCCTGCTTGTTTTTTGGGTGAAATATGATTACAACAAAGAAGATTGACCCACGGCCATATCAGCAGAAAGCTGCTGCGGCGATTCATAGAGAGTGGGATGCCGGGAATAAGAAAACGCTGGTTGTGATGCCGACCGGAACCGGCAAAACTATTGTGTTTGCAAGCATCGTGAACGACCAGGTGGCAAAGGGCGAACACGTTTTGATTCTTGCGCACCGGGAAGAGCTTTTACAGCAGGCAAGCGACAAGCTCAAGATGGTGACGGGGCTAGAGACCGCGTTAGAGAAAGCGCAAAGCTCGGCGCTCGATTCCGATAAGATGGTCGTGGTTGCCAGTGTTCAGACTCTCTCTAAGCAGAATCGGTTAATGAAGTATCCGCGTGATTATTTCGGGACTATCATCATTGATGAAGCGCATCACACGGCAGCCAAAACTTACAAGGGAATTCTCGAGCATTTCATCGATGCCAAAGTGTTGGGCGTGACCGCAACACCCGACCGAAGCGACATGAAATCCCTATCTGATATCTTTGATAGTCTTGCATTTGAATATAAGCTCCCGGATGCAATTCGGGAAGGATATCTCTGCAAAATTAACACGAAGACAATTCCGGTCGAGGTAGACATCAGCAAGGTTCATATCAATGCCGGTGATTTCAGTGCTCAGGACCTCGGCAATGTTCTTGACCTGTATCTGGACACGATTGCGGATGCCATTGTGCGAGAATGCCAGAACCGAAAGACTGTCATCTTTACGCCTCTGGTACGAATCAGCAAAAGACTGTGTAATATCCTCAATAAGCGAAACTTCAAGACCGCAGAAGTCAACGGCGCGTCTGCGGACCGGAAGGACGTTCTGAAAGGGTTTGACAATGGCGAGTACAAGGCGCTGACGAACGCGATGCTCCTGACGGAAGGCTGGGATTGCCCGACCGTTGACTGTATCATCTGCTTGCGTCCTACCAAGAGCCGTAGCCTGTATGCGCAGATTGTGGGACGCGGAACACGCCTATGTGAAGGGAAAAAGAATCTTCTCGTGCTGGATTTCCTGTGGCTGACAAAGAAACATAGTCTTTGCCATCCTGCTGATATTTTCTGTGAAGACCCGGAAGTGGCACAAAAGACCACCGATATGCTGGCGGATGCGGCACTCACCGGTTCGAATAGCCAGGAGAATTTCGGGAGTCCCGAATTGGGGCTGATTGAGGCAATCGAGGAAGCACAGACTGAGCTGGACGAGGAAAAGCGGAAAGCACTGTGTGAACTCGAAAAGCAGGATACGATTCAGCGCAAGCTCAAGGCACAGCGTCAAAAGCCGAGAGGATTGGTTGACCCGCTGCAGTACATTTTCAGCATCGAAGCGCCGGAACTCAACGATTATCAGCCGATGTTTGAGAGTGAGAGGCAGGAGCCTTCCGATGACATCATCGATAGTATTTCGTGCTACGGCGTAAAAGGGGATGCCATCAAATCTCAGGGCCTTGCCGCTGCAATTCTCAAACGACTCATTGCTCGCAGAGCCAGCGGAATGGCTACCCCGAAACAGATTCGGTGTCTTGAAAGTTTTGGGTTCGTCCATGTTGGGCGCTGGACATTGCGCTATGCAAGCAGCTTTTTGGACATCATCAGTTCTCATGACTGGAAACTCCCGAATGGGTTCGACGCATCCACGCTGGACCCGGAAAAGAATACGGCAGAAGACCTCGCCAAGCTGTATCCAGACTACAAGGAAGATGAGACGAAGAAAGCACCACGTGGGGATGCTTTCATCTGCTGCTACTACGATGCAAGCTACAATTTGGCTCGCAAGAAGGTCTGCAACAGTGAAAAAGAAATGTTGAATCTGTATTATTCACTGTTCAATACTTGCGAAGCAAAGTACTTCTATTGTGCGAAGGAAGCTGATGCCTGGATGGCAGAAAAGCAGAATCTAATTGCCAGAAAGACCGGAACACCGATTCCTGCCGCACAGCCGACTCAGGCAACACCCGCAGTACCTCCTCCCTTTGTCCCGACAGCTCCCGCTAAGAGCCACGAATATTATTGCTGCCTTGCCCGATGGGATGGGTCCTACATTGGCTATGAAACTTACAAGAGTGAGCAGGCAGCTCAGAATGCCCGAAAGCAGATTGCCCGGCGCGGTGAGACGGCAGTGTATGCCACAGTAGAGGAAGCCGAAGCGTGGGTCGAACAACAGAAGGCGGCAAGAACCAGGAGGTAATCATATGCGTACAGACAAAACAGCAAGCCATATTTACTATGAGCTTGAGCACGATGTGCAGGAATATGCGAAACGGCTTTTAGCCAAAAAAATTCTGCACGCGGCACAGCAGAACAATGCCGCTCCGTTATCTGATAAAACGGCAAAGAAGACTGCTGAGACGGCAGTATTTCTGACCGAACGCCTCGCGCTTTTGTATGAGCTGAATTCTGGATTCCGAGGCATCCGATTCAGCACTTTCGGAGAACAACCTGCTGTTTACACTACCATGGTCCAGCACAATGCTCCGCTGTACGATGAGCTGATGCTTGGACGGGCCTATAACCTTGCCAACTACCTTACTGCTGATAATGAGGATATCAAAGAATCTGCTTTGATGAAGCACAAGGTTTTGGCGGCAATTTATAATGCTGCTGCGCACATGAAAGAGCGGACTCCGGAGCCGGGAAAAATCTCGGTTCAGAGCCAGCTGTTTGTGTCTACGGCAGTTGAGTTGTTTGATGGTCTTTTGAGTACAGCGACAGAGAAAAAGAACGGCAGCGATAAAAGTGCCGCCTGAGTTAGAAATTAGGAGAATTTGCATGATTCGAATTAAGAAAGAGAACCACCGTAGTTGGTTCATGAGCAACTATTATCCTTGCGAATTTGTGATGAATGGGATTCGTTACAAGAACGCCGAGGCAGCATTCCAGAGTCACAAGGTCCCACTGGAAGAGCGCAGACAGTTTGCGGACATGCCACCGGCTTCTGCCAAGCGCTTTGGCCGCAATGTAGCTATCCCCGCAAACTGGGATGAGGCTCGGGACGACGTGATGCGCCGCGTGGTGATGGCTAAATTCGAACAGAATGAAGACCTCAAGCAGCGTCTCCTCGAAACGGGTACGCAGCCCATCGAGGAAGATACCACCAGCTGGCATGACAACTATTGGGGCAACTGCCACTGCCCGAAATGCCGGAACATCCCAGGTCAAAACCGGCTTGGAACTATTCTGATGGAAACGAGGGATAAACTGAAAAAGCAAGCTGGCAAATAATACTTGCAATGCATTGCGGGTTCCATATAATTAAAACCGTAATCAAAAAGAACTATCTTTTGCGAGGACTCCGTTGCCGACGGCGTTCTCGTTTTCTTTTTTCAAGACAAAAGGCTGCCGCCCAGTAATGGGTAGCAGCCTTATTTTTATGCTTGTGGCAGCCAATACGGCGGCAAATCACCTTACCGCGTTCAGAACGATTCACTGCACAATCTCGCCAAGGTCGTTTGCATATTTCGGGTCACACATCATGAAGTAGTTGACGGGGCTGTACTCCAGACCGAGCTCCTGCGCGTATGCCTTGATAGCTTCCAGAACGTCCTCTTTCTTGAGGCCAAACTTGGAATGCAGACGCGCAAACTCTTTGTCAGAGACAGAAACGCAAGAGCAATTTTCTGCATCGGTTTCTTTGCTGCCCAGCATCCCGTCAAAGATGTCCTGTCCTGCACAGAGAGTCGTCTCATTGTTCATCGCATAGGCGATAACGGAAGCCTTACAGTCAAAGTCGCTGTCTTCCACAAGGAAATCCTCAGGGCGGCCGTGACGTGCAACAACGTTTTCATAGATGTCCCGGAGTTCGATAGGAGCAGAAGGAGCGGTCAGCGCTGCTTTATGAAGGCGCATGAATTCCACAAACTTTTCATCCGAGAGGGTATCGGTATAAAAGCCGATGCCGGAAACGCGAACCTTCACTTCGCTGGCAAAGTAATCGTCAATTTTGGAGACGATTTTCTGCTGGACCCGCTTGTATGCTTCCTGAACATTGGAAGCCGTGTAAAATACCGGGAACTTCATGATGTCGATTCCCTCCGGCAGACTCGCGTCATAGGCCGCATCAATGCCGCCTCGCAGCGCCGGAACCGCGTCATGCAGCTCTTTCACAGAAGAAATGTATCCGGTAATGTACAGCTCATCGTTTTTGCTGTAATGCCCGATAAGTCCCACATAGAGGGTCTGCATCAGCATCCGCTTGAAGCTGAACCAGCAGAGTCGAATAGGAAGAATGACGTTTGCGGCCGAACCTTCCGCACGATAGGTGCCGGGGGGAGAGACCTTTTCCAGCAGAATCTGGTCGTTCTTGTCACCGTATTTTTCCTTGAAAAGAGCTTGAAGAATTTCAGTGGACGAAAGAGGAGTGGACATTGGAATCGTTTCATTCAGAAAAGAGAGGAATGCATCCACATTGTCTTTCTGCCATGCGTCATCGGACATGCTTGCACGCTGCATAGAGAGCTTGTCTTTCCCGTCGTCATGCAAGGGCTCATACCCGCAGGCGATACGAAGCTCGTTCTCCGTGACAGCATCCGTTGCGCTTGCAATTTTCTTGATGGTATTTTCGGTCGGCTGAGCTTTTGCGTTGCCATTCACGAGGCTGCTGATATACCCACGAGTCAGCCCTGCCTGAAACGCAAACTTACCCTGTGTTCGGGTTCCGATGGCTTTTTTAACCAGCGATGCCAGCCTTTGAAAGTCGGGCTTTTTGGGAAAGGTGGCCTCCGTATCCTTATTGCTGTTCTTTTCAAGTACCGACTTGTCCCAACCGGTGACAAGAGAATACCCAATATCCTTCAAGGATTGATAGGCAACCCCGTTCTGGTCAAGAGCCGGGGAATATGTACCGCTGTTATCTTCCAGCTGCTCTACTGCGTCACGCACCATCCTTGCTTCGTTCATCAGGATGACGTCCGGGGCTTCAAGCCGGGCAAGACTCTTGTACCGATTATTGAGGCGCTCGACTCGTGCGGCCAATGCAGTGATGTTGGCAACTTGGTCTTCCGTTGCATGGGCAGAGATATCTGCACCAAGTTCAAAATGGTTTAGTGCAGGAATATCCACGCCTTTGCTCTTGGCGAATTCCACAATGGCTTCCGCGCCATAGAAACGCTTCTCATGGGCTGCGACAACTTTCGTTATCGTGTCGGCCGAGTTGTCCAGCTCAAGCACTTCACCTTTTCCGGCATCCTCGACATAACACCTGGTGTTGGTGAGAAAGCCTTTCAAAAAATCAGCATCCACATCCAGCTTCTTAGCGATGCCGGGCAGCTGCTTATAGAAAATCACGCGCGTGGCGAGGTTAACAGAAATCATGGTGTACTCCTTTCAAATATGTCATTAGCTGTACAATGCTGTCATCTTCTGTAATTATAATAGCACATCCCGCACCAAAAAGCAAGCATGAATTTACAAAAAATGACAAGAAAATACACAAGATGACATATTTGGGCAAAGCAATTGATTCTTGAGCTTTCCGGCTTGGTGACGGAACAAGCTCTATGCGCCTTGTCTTTACCACAGTTTTGCCTTGTGCATCCGTGCGAATTAAATACAATTAAAGATGTCGAAAGATAAAGCACAACACACAAAAAAGGAAATTTCACTATGAACACCAGTATTTTGAAACTCGAAGCCACTGTAATCCGTCCCAAAGATTTTGACGAACTCGACGGCCTCGCCGCTTCCATCAGCTTCCCTGTCGAATACGATGATGAAGCAATTGGTGAGGCCCTGGGCGACCAGGACCTGATGGCCTATGTCGTCGGAGAGCTGCACGACCTCGTTGTCCGTATGCGTCCCGAATGGCTGGATAATGAGGATACTAGCCTGACCATCAAGGCATTCCTGGACGAAGCTGAGTACCAGACGTTCAAGGGCCTTGTCGCGATGAAAGAAGACAGCTACACCTTTGTTATTGAGGGCTAAACACCACAGAGCAAAAAGCAAACCCTGCCTGCAGTAAAATGCGGGTAGGACTTTTTTGTTTGCGTAGCTGCATCCTTTTGTCCACAGAAACCGTAGGTGCCAGGATGCGTAGCTGCCGACACGGCTTGACCTGATGTGCGAGGCTCGTACAATCAGATTTGTACGACAGATATCAAACGCAAAATATGGTTTACATTGAGCTGCTCAGTGGCCTTATGGCTGTTGGGCGGCTTTTTCTTTTGTGCGAGTTGCGTACAATAAAAATCAAGCGGAGGAAACAACCATGAAAAAATTTATTAGAATTGTTTTAGTGTTGTGCAGCTTGGCCTTGCCTTTAGCTGGCTGCAAAGAAGCCATCAGCACCGTGACTTGTAACACAATATCTGAACTCGAAGATATTCCGGGTCAGATATTGTCTACACCGGAAAGCGCTGAAACGGAACCGGAATACAATTACATCCATTTTCGTTACGACAACATCTGGACTGTATCTGCCCTCGTGAACTACGAAATCGTGGACAACGGCCAAAACATAAAATTTGAAATCAACGATAGTCGTTATCGAGACAAGGTTTTTTATACCAGCATGTCGAATGTAGAGCTCGTATACCGAGACGATAGCGTTGATTATGGCACGGACTACACCATTTATCCAGGGAATGCTTCGAAATTCGGAAAGGGTGGTAAGTAAGATGGGTATTAAATTTATCGACGGCAATATTTTTTCACGACTTTCTGCGAGTAAGCCAACTTACATTTGCCAGCAAGTAAATTGCAAAGGTGTAATGGGAGCTGGACTTGCCATGCAAATTTGCATCCAATGGCCGGTGGTATATCGGCGCTATCTGGAGTTTTGCCATGGAAACGACGGCAACAAGCTCGGTACTTATCAGGAGGTTCTGGTAGAACCGAAGCTGTATGTCGTGAATCTGTTCGGGCAGAATGGTTATAGCCGAGGTGAAAGGCAGACGAATTATGCTGCACTGGCGGCTGCGCTGTTCTCGTTTTTTAGAGACTGCGCTCAAAAGTATCAGGACGTAACTATCCGGTTGCCATATGGTTTAGGCTGCGGACTTGCCGGAGGCGACTGGGACACGGTTCTGGACATCATCAGCGATGCAGCAAAAGCCTGGAATCTGAATGTTGAGATTTGGGAACTCCAGAAATAATAGCAATAAGACCTTTACCGAAATTCGGTAAGGGTCTTTCTTTTTTTGTAGGGATGCAAATATGTACAGATTGCAAACAAATGGCACCTGCCGTTGCAGAAAAAGCACGATAGTGAGATAATATTAGTAAAGAAACAACAACATCATCAGTAAAGTGAGTGAAAAAGCCTATGACAAACGCAGAACTAAAAGCAATCGTCCAGCGTGAGGAATACGATTTCCTGCGCACCAACAAACACTTGGGGAGCAACATTTTATTCCTAACGCTTAGCGGCAGTCATGCCTACGGAACCAACGTCGAAGGCTCCGATATCGATATACGTGGCGTGGCAGGCTCACCCGAAATCTTAGGGTTTAACCACTTCGAGCAGGCCATTGACAACCGGACAGATACAGTCATCTACGCTGTGAACAAGTTTGTCAGCTTGCTTGCGCAGGGTAATCCCAACATTATCGAACTTCTTGGCAATGACCCGGAGCTATATGTGAACATGACGCCGGAAGGCCAAATGCTGCTTGACAATAGGGAACTGTTCTTGACTCGGCGCATTGCCTACAGCTATGGCGGCTTTGCAAACGACCAGCTCAGACGTTTGCAGATGGGTTTGCTTCGCAACAGAGTCTCGCCGGAGGCGCTCAAAAACAAATTCGAGAAGAGGAGTCTGGAACGGGCGATTGCTGGATGGGGCAAGGATGACATTTTTGAAATCTCCATCAGTGAGGATACAGATGAAGAAGGCAAACATCCGCTCCTGATTTCTGGCAGCTTGAACGATTATCCAGTCACCTCTCTAAAGTCGCTGCTAAAGAGTCTGACTACGACCATCGACCAGTATGAGCAGCCGCAGCATCCGAAAGCACAAAAAGATGCTGCCCACATCAACAAACACGCGATGCACATTGTGCGGTTGTACTACACGGCGTTCGATATTCTGGAAAAAGGCGAAATTATCACTCACCGAGACAAGGAACGCGAGGAACTGTTGGCGATTCGCAACGGCAAGTACCTGCGTGAAGACGGGTCGTACGCACCCGAATTCTTTGAGCTTGTTGATGCACTCGAAAAGAGATTTCAGGATGACGTGAGAAAAACCCCTCTTCCTGCTAAGCCTGACTTTGGAAAAATTGAGGAGCTTCTGGTGGAAATCAACAAGTCATATTTGCGGCGCGTCATGTAATTGACATGCTATCAGCAACAAAATACTGCTCGTCCATTTGAATATGGGCAGCAATTTTTGTTGCAAAACCGTGCGAATTGAAGATGATGAAAATGAAGTTAACGGAAGCAAAGGTGATGCCGATGCAGTAAAAAATATAAATAGTGCAAGATTGAAATGTCACAAAGGACGGCCGACCTGTTACCGGCTACCGGTTGAAATAGCAGTCCTTGAGGCTGCGTAAGATTATAAAGAACTCCTATTACTTTTTTGAGTAGTGGGGGTTCTTTTTTTCCTCTAAAAACGAAAGCATACGCCAAGGTCAATATCTGCAGCCTTAGAAACATGAAACTGTACATCGACTGCGGCTTGATGTTTAACGATATATCATAAAGTAATGCTATCTTTCTGCCGGAGGGGGAGTCAAGCAATTAAAATTATAATAAACACTTGCCAACTTGTGCGATTCGCATACAATCAAGGATAGAGACAGATAAAAGCAAATAACAACCATCCGGCAACATAGATGACAAGTGGAGACGTAAAATGATTGAGCAGAAAGACAGTGAAATTTTGGAGCTCGCGGGGTTTGCAGACCGGAACAGAAAGGCCAGGGAGGTTCATTCAGAGCCTATTTTCGTACAGGTGAACAGCAAGCTGGCAGCCTACACGATACCAGGAATGCGTTCGGAAGGAACGACCTATGATGTTCCGACTTACTCGGCACTGAAAGGTGCAATGGATTCCATCTACAAACATGTCGGTATGGAAGCGATTCCGACGGCGGTGTACATTCACTCTCCTATAAAAAAGACACGTATCCTGCTGCGAAATATTGAGAACATCGAAGGAATGCGCTCCCGCGAATGCTTAACGGATGTTTGCTACACGGTCGTTGTACGAATCGTAAGAATGGATAACATGGCTTTAGAAAGCGACCTCACAGTGCAGTACAGGAATTTCTTTGAGTATGCTTCCGACAGCTGTGGGATGGGATATCCGTATCTTGGCGTGATGGAAACACCCATGTATTTCCATCCTGTAACGGAAGCTGAAATCCTTCCGACGCTGCCCATCACATCTGATTTGTGCAACATGCCTCTGACGCCGGATTATACGAACGAATTTGAACCGGATTTGGTTTGCAGGCATCTTCGCATCGAGAATGGTGTCATCGATTTTACGAAGGGGGAGTATTTTCGCTGTTATGGATATTCTGAATGCGCTGGTTAAGCACTATGATGCGATGGCAGCAGCTGGAAATGCAACGCCTTTCGGCTGGACACACAAGTTTGCTCAATATGCCGTCGAACTAAACGATGACGGAGAAATCGATAGGATTTTCGCTCTCGGTGATTTATCCGATAAAAAGAACAAAGGCGAGGAATTCAAGATGCCAACACGCAGGCCACGGTCTGGCAAGCTGCCGATTCCGTATGTGTTCTGTGATGATGCGGAACATCTTCTCGGCAAAGTCGGTGAAGCGAGCAATCTTGTTCGATACACTATGATGCGCGACGCAGTCTTTATGCTGCGTGACCTGTTGGGACATTCTAAAGCCTTAGATGTCGTCTACAAGTTCTACGAAACGTGGGACCCAGAAAAGGCGCTTGACAATAAATGTGTCAGCGACGTAATGGAGGCGAAAGGCCAGGAAAAGAAAACCTTTATCCTGTTCTACAATGGCGTTCCAGTTTTTGATGATGAGACATTTCGCAAAAGCTATGCGGCGATTGTCAATAAATATGGGGAAATGCCGATTGATACACTCAAGGGCGGTGAAATTGCTCTGTTGCCGGAACCTATCAAGATTCGAAGCATGATAAGCGGCAATATCGGGTTTAAGGCTCGCTTGTTTCGAGCCATCACGGCATGGGGAAACAAAAAGAATGGCCCTGTCACAAACACTCTTTTGTCCAACAACAAAGCAAACACCGAGTATTTCGGACGTCAGCAGGGCAACGCCATCCCCATCACAATGCAAGATGAACATAAGATTTACGAAGCGGCTACAGATTTGCTCGGCTCCAAACATCGGTTTCCGGTTCCGGCCACTTCACAGTCTCTTTATTCAAAGAATCAAATTATCTGGTCGGATGATATGCCAACAAAGCTGGAAGACGCGGTCATTGACCTATGCTGTTGCCGCAGTGATAAAGCTAAAACTATCTCTCAGGCAAATGAATCAGGTTCTGAAACCACTATCAGAATCCTTGAAAAAACAAAACTCTATCAGGGACGAATCACGGTTCTTTTGGACATTGAAAAGAACTTAGTCGTCAACGTCTGGAATCTTGATATGAATAATAAGGGATGTTCTGCATCCAGCTTTACGCAGATGACGCTTGACGAGCTGCTTGGAAACTTTGCCAAGCATTACACTGACATGGAAATTGACCGAAGCC
>ERZ780135.93-NODE-93-length-73505-cov-9.300681_pt1 | contig 73505 bp, 52 predicted proteins | sample MGYA00511946_ERZ780135 | MGnify/ENA primary metagenome ERZ780135 (study PRJEB29588, sample SAMEA2151034) | human gut metagenome | biome: human gut; feature: human-associated habitat; material: faeces | place: Denmark | collected 2008/2010 ... | reverse complement strand
CACAAACCGGAACCGGAAAAACAGCCGCATTTGGTCTGCCGCTGATACAAAAAATTGATGTAAAGCATCGTATACCACAAGCACTGGTACTTTGTCCTACACGAGAGCTCTGCTTACAGATAGCAGGCGATTTGACCGATTACTCTAAATACATTACCGATTTAAAGATTCTTCCCGTATACGGAGGCTCTTCTATTGAAAGCCAGATACGCAGTCTGAAACAAGGAGTACATATTATTGTTGCTACTCCGGGACGTTTGATAGACTTGATGGAGCGCAAGGTAGCGCATCTGGAAACAATACGCGACGTAGTAATGGACGAAGCGGATGAAATGCTGAACATGGGATTTACCGACAGCATCAACGCCATTCTGGAACAAGTTCCCGAAGACCGGAACACCTTGATGTTCTCGGCTACCATGAGTCCGGAAATAGCCCGCATCGCCAAAACGTATCTGCATGATCCCAAGGAAATTACTATCGGAACAAAAAACGAAGGAAGCAAGAATGTACATCACATCGCTTACATCGTACATGCAAAAGACAAATACTTAGCTTTAAAGCGAGTTGTAGATTATTATCCACAAATTTACGGTATCATTTTCTGCCGCACCCGTAAAGAGACTCAGGAGATAGCCGACAAGCTGATTCAGGACGGATACAATGCCGATTCCTTACATGGCGAACTGAGTCAGGCACAGCGTGACCTGGTGATGCAGAAGTTCCGCCAGCGTCACCTTCAGCTGCTGGTAGCTACCGATGTGGCAGCACGTGGACTGGACGTAAACGATCTGACTCATGTCATCAATTACGGCCTTCCCGATGATACGGAAAGCTATACACACCGAAGCGGCCGTACCGGACGTGCCGGAAAGACTGGTATTTCCATTGCCATCATCAACCTGAGGGAAAAAGGCAAGATGCGTGAGATAGAGCGTATCATCAACAAGAAATTTACCATCAGTACACTGCCCAGCGGAAAAGAAATCTGCGAACAGCAGCTCATCAAAGTAATCGATGACATCGAAAAGGTAAAAGTCAACGAAGAGGAAATCGAAGCATTCCTGCCGGGCATTTATCGTAAGCTGGAATGGCTGAGCAAGGAAGACCTTATCAAGCGAGTGGTGTCGATGGAATTCAACCGCTTCCTGGAGTATTATAAAAATGCGCCGGAAATAGAACAGCCCAAAGCAAGCGAAAAGAGCAGCGAGCCCAAAGAGCGGAAAGACCGCGGAAGCGACCGTGAAAAAGTGGCACGCAAAGCCGAAAAAGGCTACGCCCGACTGTTCCTGAACTTAGGAAAGACAGATGGTTTCTATGCCAATCAGATCATTGAACTGATTAACCGGAACCTGAAGAAAGAACATATCCAGATAGGCCGTATTGACCTGATGCAGAATTTCTCCTTCTTCGAGGTAGCAGAGAACCAGGCTCCGATGGTGTTGAAAGCGCTGAACAAGGTGACACTGAACAAAGGTCGTAAGGTGATTGTAGAAATGGCCGGAGAAAATACGGGCAAAAGCGACAAGAGCGGAAAGAAACGTGGCAAGGAAAACGTAAAGGAAGAAAAATCGGCCAAGAGAAAAGAAACAAAAGCCGATAAGAAAAAAGATAAGCCGAGCCGTGAAGAGCGAGGCTATACAGCCGCACGTGGTCCTAAGAAGAAAGACGACTGGAAACAGTTCTTCCAGAACGACAGCCGCCCCCTGCGTGGTGAAGAGCCTGATTTTGCAGAAGAAGGCTGGGCCAAACGAAGCAAACGCAAAAAGTAATATCCGTTACTGATTGCCTTTTATATACCAGAAATTACATGAATCATCTTTTCCGTTGACCATGTAATTTCTGGCTTCTTTTTTAAGTCCGTACGAAAAAAATACTATTCCACTACCAGACGAAGCTTGCCTGCACCGGTACGCGCCCGCAGCCATTCCATCATTTTCTCCCTTTCCTGCTTCGACGGCTGCTTGTTGCAGTCGACAAATGCAAAGGTAACCGTATCCATGCGGATACTGTCTACATTCAACTGCAAGCTCTTGGATACAGATATCGTTTTTACATAAGGGAAAAGAACCTTAATCTCCTGCCCCATCCGTTCATTCATCAGATTCGATCCGGTAAAATCGGGCAAGATACGGTTCAAGGAATCCAGTGTCGCCTGTTGCGAAGCAAGTTGTTTTTCACTGTTCTTGTAAAAGTCTTCCATTACCAACGACTTGATATTGCTTATATCCATGGAGCCAGCTCCGTTGACACCCTGAAAGACCGACAACTTTGTATCGTTCAACTTATACTCTGCAAGTTTATGACGTGCCGCCTGTAACTGGTCATCCGATACTTCCTTGCCTATCAAGACCACTTTTATCTCCCGTTTATCGAATGAAATCTCCCGACTGAGAACCTGTGTATCGGGGAATTGCAATTCGGACGTAATGAAACTGTTGGCCGAAGACTGATAAATGGTTTCACGAACAATGTTGTAAGTCAGGTAAACGGCCGGGCACATGGTAGCAATCGCAATGCCAATGATATACTTACGCACCAGCTTTTCGCGAACCTTATCGACAAACTGCTTGCGTTGGAAATGCATCACCCGCACGCCGATGTAAGTAGCCAAACTGATAAATACCGAATTGATAAAATAAAGATAAAAGGCTCCCAGGAAATAGAGCAGATTGCCCGTAGCCAGTCCGAATCCGGCTGTACAGAGGGGCGGCATCAAGGCTGTAGCGATAGCCACTCCGGGTATCACGTTACCTTTTTCTTTCGTTGCCAGTGCCACAATACCAGCCAGACCACCCACCAGAGCGATAAATACGTCATAAATAGTAGGCGATGTACGCGCCAGCAATTCCGACTGAACTTCGTCGAGGGGAGTAAACGCAAAATATATTGTAGCAGTAATTACACTGAATAAGGTAGCAACCAGATAACTCTTCAATGAACGTTTCATCAGTTCAAAGTCATTCAGCCCCACGGCAAGTCCCACACCCATAATAGGACCCATCAGAGGAGAAATCAACATCGCACCGATAATGACAGCGGTAGAATTTACATTCAATCCCAACGAAGCTATGAACGTCGCGAAGATAAGAATCCACAGATTGGTACCCTTAAACTCCACCCCGTTACGGATAGACTCTACGGTTACCTGTTCATCTTCCTTGCTCCGGTTCAAGTCCAGATATTCATTAAAGAATTTCTTGACAATAAATTTTTTGTCTCTTTCCATACCATTAAAAGAAAGGTTACTACTTAACAAAACGATTCACAAACGGAATCGCTTTCAAAGGTAAATCTTTTTTCAGAATATAAGCTACGAAAACCAACAATAATAGCGTACGGAATGCCAGTCTCCACACTACATGCTGAATGGTCACTACCTGCGACAGGATAAATAAAACAGCAGCCAGAATCAGGTAAACGCCCATCTGCTTCAACGGATAATGAACCGGATACTTCTTTTGTCCGATGAAATAAGACAAGACTGTAATCACACCATAGCCGGCAACCGACGCCCATGCCGAAGCCACATACCCATATGTTGGTACCAGCCACACGTTCAATGCCAGAATCACTGCACAGCCTATCAGCGAGAAATAAGCACCCCACTGCGTTTCGTCGGTCAGCTTATACCAGAAAGACAGGTTAAAGTAAATACCCTTGAAAATTTCTGCCCCCATGACGATGGCTACCACACTCAGTCCTTCCCAGTAATCGCGCGCCACCATGTAACGCAGAATATCCATATAGCACATTACAGCCAGAAAGGCCAACAACGAAAAGATGAAAAAATACTTCATGGCTGCCGAATACATCTTACGATTATCGCCCTCCTTGTTCTTGCCAAAGACAAACGGTTCGTAAGCGTAGCGAAAAGCCTGAGTAAACATTGCCATAATCATGGCAACCTTGCTCGTTGCACTGTAGATACCCAACTGCACCAGTCCCTTCTGACGGTCCTCAAACAAAAAAGGATAAATCATCTTATCGATGGTCTGGTTCAATATACCCACCAATCCGAAAATCAGAATCGGGAAAGAATACGAAATCATCTGCTTCATCAGCGGACGGTCTATGCGATAGGCAAATCCCCTCAGTTCGGGAATGAAGAAGAACATCTGCACCACCGACATGATCAGATTGGCTACAAAAATATAACCTACCAGATACTCCGGACGATAGAACCATGAAACCAGCTGATGTGCATGCACATCCAGCCACGGACACAGCAGCAGGAAAAACAGGTTCAGACAGATATTTCCTACGATGTTGAACAGCTTGATGGATGCAAACTTTATCGGACGCTTCTTGTAGCGCAGGTAAGCAAACGGAATGCACTGAAACGAATCGAGCGCTACAACCAGCACCATCATGGCAATGTAATCAGGATGATCGGGATACTCCAGCAAAGCGGAGATAGGATGCAGAAAAATCATACAAAGCACCACAAAGAGCAACGACAGCCCTCCTACGAATATCAAAGAATTGGCATATACCTTTTCCGGCTGTTCGCCCGACTTGTTGGCGAAACGGAAAAAGCCTGTTTCCATACCGAACGTCAGAAGCACCAGAATAAGTGCCGTATAGGCATACACATTCGAAACCACTCCATATCCACCCGTCGATGCAGGAATCACTGCCGTATAAAGTGGCACCAGCAGATAATTCAGGAAACGCCCTACAATGCTACTTAACCCGTAAATAGCCGTATCTTTTGCTAACGATTTCAGTCCAGCCATAATTTGTAAAAAAATAAAAGTGTGTGCCGCAGTTATGGCACACACCATAATTAGTCATCAAAAAGTGTTTTAACGTTGTTAAATCTATTTCTTCCCAAATGTTTATAAGCCAGTTCCGTAACCTCCCGTCCGCGTGGAGTACGCTTCAGGAAACCTTCTTTGATAAGGAACGGCTCATACACTTCCTCCAAGGTCCCGGGATCCTCACCCAGCGCCGTAGCGATAGTAGTCAGTCCCACCGGCCCGCCTTTGAACTTATCGATAATGGTACACAGTATCTTGTTGTCTATCTCATCCAGCCCGTAACGGTCAATATTCAGTGCCTCGAGGGCATATCGGGCTATCTCCACATCGATGCGTCCGGAACCTTTTACCTGAGCAAAATCGCGTACCCGACGCAACAAGGCATTGGCAATACGGGGGGTTCCACGGCTGCGCGAAGCAATCTCTCCCGCCGCTTCCACATCGCACGGAATACCCAAGATACCGGCAGAACGCAGGATAATGCGCGACAAGACCGTATCGTCGTAATACTCCAAATGGAGATTGATACCGAAACGCGCACGAAGCGGAGCCGTCAGCAGTCCGCTTCGGGTAGTAGCTCCCACCAGCGTAAACGGATTCAGGTCGAGCTGGATGCTGCGTGCCGACGGACCTTTGTCTATCATAATGTCAATCCGGTAATCCTCCATGGCCGAATACAAATACTCTTCCACCACCGGGCTCAAACGATGTATTTCATCGATAAACAAGACATCATTCGGTTCCAGACTGGTCAGCACTCCGGCAAGGTCGCCCGGCTTATCGAGTACCGGTCCGGAAGTCACTTTGAATCCCACTCCCAGCTCGTTGGCTATAATATTGCTCAGCGTCGTTTTTCCCAGTCCCGGAGGTCCGTGCAGCAGGACATGATCCAGTGCCTCAGCACGGAGGCGTGCTGCCTTGACAAAGATGCGCAGATTGTCGACCACCTTGTCCTGACCACTGAAGTCGCCAAACTGTAACGGACGAAGGGCGTTTTCAAAATCCCTCTCCTTCCCTGTTGGCTTATAATCACGTATATCAAATTGTTCTTCCATAATGATGCAAAAGTACAAATAAATCGTGTGAAGAACGATATAAAAAACTTTATCTTTGCAGGAACAACAACTAACTTTTTACCTCAGACCTATGAACACCTATACAACCAATCATCTTGTTTTCTTCTCGCCTACCCATACCTCGGCAAAAATAGCACGAGCTATCGGCGAAGGCATCGGCATGGGGCGAAGAATCGAAACCGACTTGACTCTCGATGAAAGTGATATTCCTATCGAAATAAATGACTCGCTGACGGTCATTGCCGCACCGGTATACGGAGGGCGGGTAGCCCCTACAGCCCTACAACGCATCAAGCGCCTGAAAGGGAACAATTCACCAGCCATCGTCGTGGTGGTGTATGGCAACCGCGATTACGAAGATGCTCTGCTGGAACTGCGTGATACTGCCGTATCATTAGGATTCACTCCCCTGGCAGCAGGAGCCTTTATCGGAGAGCACAGTTACAGTACAGCCGAAATGCCCGTAGCAGCCGGCCGCCCAGACGACAAAGACTTGCAAATTGCCAGCCAGTTTGGTAAAGACTGTCTGAAAAAGCTGGAAGAAGCCGTTGCCAGCATCGGAGAGTTGCAGACGACAAGCCCTTCCCAGCAAACGGAACATACGCTGCAAAGCATCCGTACCGAACTCTCCAACCTTATCAGTTCCTTCTTTGTAAAAGGAAATTTCCCCTATAAGGTCGTTCCAGCTTCCCAGCCGTCGGCTCCGGTTTGTAATGAGCATTGTTTTGTCTGTGGAGAATGCGTGGAAGTATGTCCGACCCATGCCATCCGTATCAGCGACGACGGTTCACACATTGAAACAGACATTACGCGGTGCATCCGCTGTTGCGCCTGTGTAAAAGAATGCCCGAACGCCGCACGGACCTATTATAGTCCGTTCACTGCCATCCTGCACGAGAAATTCAGTGCACGCCGTGAACCCGAACTTTTCTTATAAAAGAGCAAAAAAAGAAGCGGATGCCATCTTAAGAGAGATTTATAAAAGACGGTGGCATCCGCTCTAAGATCCTCTTGCCTAACCTCACGGCCAAGTCAGCTGACACCTCTCAGTATGACTTACTGCAAGATGCAGCCAGAAGAGAATAAGAAAGGGAAAATTATTCAATTATATGTGTGTGTCTATTTATACAACATATTGCCATTTGAAATACTACTATTCTTTAGCTCAACAATCTTAAAGTTATGCTTTCATATTGCTAACAACAATCATAAATTTGAATGCAAAAATAGGCAAAAATCTGAAAACACAAAACAAATTATAAGAAAGTATAGAAAATATCAAATATACAAATATCAATTAAAATGAAAATTAAACAACCAATATCACACATATAAATAAAGACAACTACCATTTTGATATAAAATAGATAATATTCAAAGAAAACGATCGAACAGAGTGCAAAGAAAATCATTTTACAAACGGGAAGTTATATCATTTTTATTTTTACATAAAAGATTAAAATACTATTAAACACTAAAAAAACAGATCAAATTTCCTATCCTCTATGATATACAAAAAACGTTAAACGAGTCGATATGCAATATTTATAAGGGAAGATTCCATATGCATTAATAAAGGATTTATGTTTTTATACTTACTTTTGCCAGAAACAAATGGCAGAAACTTTTTACCATGAATAAAGAAAAGCGAATACTAGTAGGCATGAGCGGAGGTATAGACAGTTCGGCTACCTGCATCATGCTGCAAGAACAGGGATACGAAGTAGTAGGCGTAACCATGAGAACATGGGATATCCCTTCCCATTTCTCTACTCCCGGACAAGAACAGCCCGATGAAGTGCTGGAAGCACAGGCACTGGCAAAGCGACTGGGCATAGAACACCACGTAGCCGATGTCCGCAAGGAGTTTAAAGACGTAATTGTACGCTATTTCATCGACGAATATATGAAAGGGCGCACTCCGAATCCCTGCGTCATGTGTAATCCGCTATTTAAGGAACGTATACTTTGCGAATGGGCCGACCGGACCGGATGTGCACAGATTGCCACCGGCCATTATTGCCGGCTGGAAGACCGGAACGGACACCGTTATATCGTTACCGGCGATGACGCCACAAAAGACCAGTCATACTTTCTTTGGAAACTGCCGCAGGAAATATTAAAGCGGATGGCATTCCCGTTGGGAGGAATGACCAAGGCAGAAGTGCGTGATTATCTTGCCAGCAAAGGCTTTGAGGCAAAAGCCCGTGGAGGGGAAAGTATGGAAATCTGCTTCATCGACAAAGACTACCGGGAGTTTCTGAGAGAGCATTGCCCGGACATCGACCAGCGTATCGGTCCGGGATGGTTTGTCGACAGCAAAGGTTTAAAACTAGGACAGCACAAAGGATTTGCCTATTATACCATCGGGCAACGGAAAGGACTGGAAATCGCCCTCGGACATCCGGCGTACGTACTCAAGATCAATCCAGCCAAAAACACCGTCATGCTGGGCGACGCAGAACAACTGAAAGCTGAATACATGCTGGTAGAAGACATCAACGTAATAGACATGAAAGAGCTATTGGAATGTCCGAACTTATCCGTACGCATCCGATACCGCAGCCGCCCCATCCCTTGTCGCATTGCACTGCTCGACGACACACACCTATTGGTGAAGTTCGAAGCGGAAGCATCGGCTATCACTCCGGGACAGTCCGCCGTATTCTACGACGGTGGAAGAGTATTGGGCGGAGGATTTATCGCCTTTCAGCAAGCCATCAAGAAACTGGCAGCCGAGAATAAAGAAAAATTTTAGCCGTTTTTAGCCCTTCACCCCCTTCACAATACGGCAACAACAAGGCTACCGTCGGAAGAATAATCCCTTCATCTATCACAAGCGTGAAGGATGTGGAGGGTAAAACATGTGACATCATAAAAAAATATCGGGAGATTCCGTAAAAAACCTCCCGATATTTTTTTAGAATTTGTACAAAAGAAAAAGTTTTTTGTACAAAAACAAATCCTTTTTCTGCGTCAACGATACGAATCGGCAAACTCTTTCGAAACAGAGTTATTGACACTTTTGCAGACATCCGCACTGAAATCCATACCACAGCGAATAATCGCGTCCCAGTCTCCTTCACTCAGTTCTGCCAAGTCATCGCGACGAACACGATACTTCAGCAACCCGTATACGACTCCGGCATTGAAATTATCGCCGGCACCTATCGTACTGACTGCTTTCAGTGGAGTAACCGGATAATTCTTGCATACATTCTTCGTACGCAAGCGCACATCTCCTCCCGCATCGGTGCAAATAAAGTTCGGACAATAAAATGCAACATGGTTCTGATAAACCTTATCAGCATCCGTCTGGCGGAACATATTCTGGAAATCCTCGGTCGAGCCTCTCAGAATATCCGTATACTCAAAGTTCTCAATGATGGTAGGCATCAGCTTGATCGCCTCATTGACATGCGTACTGCGGAAGTTCACATCGTAATAAATAATGGCTCCCGCCTCATGTGCCTTGTCGAGCAACTCCTTTACCTTGTCGCGCAGCACAGGTGTAATGGCAAAATACGAACCAATCATTATGATATCGTCAGCCAACACGTCGGGCATATTCACATCCAGTCTCTGACGGGGATAATCTTTATAGAAGATATATTCGGCATCATTGTTTTCATTCAGAAAAGCCAGCGATACAGGCGATTTTCCTTCCGGGAATACATTTACATTCGCCGTATCTACTCCATTGTTCCGCATGTTAGCCAAAATCATCTCTCCTACACGGTCGTTTCCCGTTTCACTGATAAAAGTAACATTCTGCCCCATTCTTCCCAGCGAGATCATGGCATTATACACCGAACCACCCGGCACAGCAGCTTCCGGTTGTCCGTCGCGGAAAAGAATGTCGAGAATCGTTTCTCCAATACCGATAACCTTTCTCATAAATTACTCCTTATATATTATTTGCTCAAAGCCCGGGAGCGCTCACCCAGATAGCCCCCATGATGGCGTTTACTATATTCTTCGATGGTAAATCCGGTCTGTTTCATGGTTTCTACCACCAGAATATCGCCGATAACGGTCATTACGGTAGTAGAAGTCGTAGGAGTCATACCCAGCGGACAAACCTCGTCCGGATGTCCGGTAGGCAGACAGATATCCGCTGCCTTGGCAAGCGGGCTGTCCGGATTCCCGGTGATGACAATCTTTTTCAACGACGGATTCAGACGACGCGCCAGTTCAGTCAGCTCTACAATCTCACGCGTCTTTCCAGAGTTGGAAATCAGAAGCAGCAGATCATTCTCCTGCAAAATACCTAAGTCGCCGTGTTGTGCTTCACTCGGATGAAGAAATACGGAAGGAATACCCGTAGAGCAGAAAGTAGTAGCAATATTCATAGCAATCTGTCCTGCTTTTCCCATCCCGCTGGTTACGAGCTTACCTTTCTTGCAATGCACTTGTTCTACAATAAGTGCCACCGCCTTTTCGTAAGCATCCGTTACAGGAATGTTCAATACAGCCTGCGCCTCGCGCTGTAACAGTTCGTGAATAGATGAAATCATATGTAAGATATTTAATGTTTTAATAATTAAGAATTCAGTAATTGTGTCAGCTCGTCGAATGTATTTGCCACGGCAAAATAGTTCTTCAACGGACGATGCGCGAAATGCTGTGTCTCCAGCCCTGAAAGGAAATCGAGAATTCCGTTCCAGAACCCATTCACATTATAGAAAATTACTTTCTTCTCGTGATAGCCTATCGTGGCAGAAGCCATGACATGAAAAATTTCATCCAGTGTACCTACCCCTCCAGGCAAGGCTACCGCCACATCTGCCTCCTGCAACATAATATCTTTCCGGTCGCTCAGGTTGACTGCCCGGAACGTTACATCAAGCAAATCGCTTACCGCACCTCTCTCTTCCAGCTTGGTAGGAACTACTCCCATAATCATGGCACCATTCTCCTTAGCCGCACGGGCAACAGCTTCCATCAGTCCGGTATTCGAACCTCCGTATATCAGCCATTTGCCTGTCTGTCCCAGCCAGGTACCCAGTTCGGCAGCCTTTTCAGCGTAAACCGCATCAATGTGATCGGACGCAGAACAGAATATCGCAATTTTATTCATAATGTATTACTTTAAGCCACACAGCCAGATTGGCACAATCTTACTCGATGACTGTGCAACCGGCAGTGGGAGAATCAATATTCTTGCAAATATCCGTATTTTTTTCAGTTACTACAATAAGTATTATTGTATTTTTGCACCCAAAATCAATTCAAAGAAGAAAACTTATGCCATACAATACTTTTATCCTGCCCAACGGACTGCGTATCATTCATACCCCAAGCATGACCAACGTGACTTATTGTGGTTTTGCCGTCGATGCCGGTACGCGCGACGAACTCCCCGATGAGCAGGGTATGGCACATTTTGTAGAACACCTTATATTTAAAGGTACCCGCAAGCGACGGGCATGGCACATCTTGAACCGCATGGAAAATGTGGGTGGCGACCTGAATGCCTATACTAATAAGGAGGAAACCGTGATATACAGCGCTTTTCTGAAAGAGCATTTTGCCCGCGCCGTAGAGCTATTGACCGACATTGTCTTCCACAGCACTTTCCCCGAGCACGAAATAGCCAAGGAAGTGGAAGTCATCATCGACGAGATACAAAGTTACGAAGACAGTCCGGCAGAACTGATATTCGACGATTTTGAGGAACTTATCTTCCCCGAACATCCATTAGGCCGCAATATTTTAGGAAAACCGGAACAGCTTCGCCGTTTCGGAAGTCAGGATGCCCTCCGCTTTACTGGCAGATACTACCGACCTGCCAACATGGTTTTCTTCGTACAAAGCGACATCGATTTCAAACGTATTGTCCGCACAGTAGAAAAAGCCATGGCAGAAATTCCGTTTTCTGCAGTAGAAGGTTACCAACGGCAAGCCCCTCTGCCCTATCAGCCCCAACAGCTTACACTGCACAAAGATACCCATCAGGCCCACGTCATGATCGGCGGACGCGGATACAATGCATACGATGAACGCCGAACAGGTCTCTACCTTCTTAATAATATACTGGGAGGCCCCGGCATGAACAGCCGGCTGAATGTATCGCTTCGCGAAAAACGCGGTCTGGTATATACCGTAGAATCGAACCTGACTGCCTATACCGATACCGGTACCTTTTGTATTTATTTCGGCTGCGATCAGGAAGATGCCGACTACTGCGCCGAGCTGGTACATAAAGAGCTGAGAAAGCTGCGCGATCATGCCCTGACTTCTTCACAGCTTCATGCTGCAAAAAAACAAATCATCGGACAAATCGGTGTAGCAAGCGACAACTTCGAGAACAATGCGCTCGACATGGCCAAATGCTTTCTCCATTACAAACGTTACGAAGAAAAAGAAGAAGTGTTTCAGCGCATCGAATCACTGACAGCTACGGAACTTTTGGAAATAGCAAACGAAATGTTTTCCGAAAATTACCTGTCTACACTAATATACAAATAAAACAAACATATAAAAATTTGTCTATTTATCAATTTAACTTACATTTTTGACAAATCAAACATATTTGACAAATAAAAATTTTTGTCATTCATACATATTTCTTAAATTTACCCCATAATTAATGTTAACAGACTTTATTTGTCTGTAAAGTATATTATGGAGGACAACGTATTTATATTAGAGATTACTTCGGGGATATGCTGCATATTGACAGCAATATTCCTACACTACTCTGCTATCCCCAAGGGCAGCAATAAGAAAAACTATCAAAAAGGATATAATTTAGTAAAATTAGCCTCTCTTATATTAGGAATAGCCGCTTTGACCTTTGCAATAACAGGAGGTCCAACGCAGATATATGGCAAAAGTAATTTCATTCACCTAATTCTGCCAGTAGAAACATTGCTAATATTTTGGGTATTTATATATCCAATTTACGAAAAAGAAAAACTAAAAAACTTCCTCAAGCATCAAGTCTTTTACACATCATTACTCTTTGCAGCCAATGCTATCTACATATTTGTAGCCCATGGAGGGCCCGGCGAGTGGTTTTACTATATATTAGTATCTTGTTACGTAATACAATTTGTCTTTTATACAATTATTTATATACACATCACCAAAATTTGGCTAAGAGGGAAAATCTGGGAAACAGGCAACTTAAAGAAATATCCTCTCCGTACATGGGCGTCGGGTTTCATAATATGTATAATGGGAATCATAGCAGAAATTTTTCCAAACCCTATTTACCTGCAGATATTCACCTTATGCTACACCATATTCTTTATTTCATTAGGCATACAGTATCATAATTATAGCATAATATCTCTAAATGAGCAAGTTACCAAAGAATCCGGGATCTCCCCTGCAAACAAGGTAGAACAGCCTCATCCTGAAGAAAAACGACATGGACAGAACAACGATATCATCAGAGAAAAACTCAAGGCATGGGAACAAAACAAAGGATATATGAAATTGGGAATTACCATTCAAGACCTAAGTCGTGAAATAGGTATAAACCGTACATATTTGTCAAATTACATAAACGAAACCTATCAGACAAACTTTAACGGATGGATAAACGACTTACGCATAGAAGAGGCCAAACAGAAAATCATACAATCCCCCGAAATCAACCTAAGTGACCTGGCAGAAGCTGTAGGATTTGCTGATCAGGCACACTTCAGTAAGCAATTTAAACAAAAAGAAGGTATTCCCCCTTCTATCTGGAAGAAAGAGCATCGCCCTCCAAAGGAAAAGATATAAATTTCACACTTTTGTCAAAAAATACACAATTATATACAAATAGACAAGCAGTAGCGCTATTTTTAGGGTTAGATTTGCAGAACAAATAAAAAAGCGAAAAGAATAATAAAGAACATTATCAATTATCATTCATTAATTTTTAAAAGTATGAAGAAAAAATTCTATGGAGCCCTTTTAGTAGGAAGCGTGCTTCTTGCAGGGGGAATGGTATCTTGCTCTGATTACGATGATGACATCAACTCTTTAACACAAAGAGTCGATGCAATCGAAGCATCAGTAGCAGACCTAAAAACAGCAATTGAAAATGGGAAAACCATTAAATCTGTTACGTCGATAGAAAATGGATTCGAAATCGAATTTTCTGACGGTCAAAAGTATGCCATTAAAAATGGAGAAAATGGTACTAACGGAGATACATGGACCATCGGTTCTGATGGCTATTGGTATAAAAACGGCACTGTAACAGAATGGAAAGCCGTTGGAACTACCGGTGCTGAAGGTCCTCAAGGTCCACAAGGTCCTGCAGGAGAAGACGGACAGTATTATGTTCCTAATGCTGAGACAGGATGTTTTGACATCTACAAGGATGGTAAAAAAGTTGAATCAACAGATATTAGCTGGAAGAGTGGTAGCATGACAGCCGTATTCAATGGCACTCAGTTAACATTGTCAGGCGTAGACTTGGGTAATGGCAAAGTTGGAGATGTAACATTCAATGTAGGTGTACAGCTTGGTTCAGTTGCTTTCATTCCAGAAGTTGTAAGTAATGAAGTTCCCTATCCAACCACAACAGAAAAGTTCTATCATGTGGCAAACTATTTGGATGAAACAAAATATGATGCTTCAAATGAATTTGTTCCTCAAGCTAATTTCGACAAATCAAATATCATTGAAACTGCCTATCGCTTGAATCCAAGCAATGCAAATATTCAGGATGCTGTTTTAGCATTTATCAATCGTCAAGTAACAAGTCGTGCTGCAGCAGATAAAACTAGCTTACTGAATTGTGCAGGTTATACGTGGGACGATAAAGAAGGTACTGTTTCTGTAAAGACAACCATAAATGCAAGCGCCTTAAGTGCAGATGACAAAGAATCGGATATTGCAGCATTACAAGTATGGGCTGGTCAGAATCCTGTCACATCAGATTATATTTATGTAACGTCTGATGAGATTGATGCAAAAGTAGTGGATAGCTTGAAAATTTTGGAAGGAGGAAAAGTAGATGATTGTGACTTCTATCCTCGTACAAAAAGTATAGCAAAAGGAGAATCTGATGCTTTCGTAAAACAGTTTGTCGCACTCGATGCAGAACCTAACTTTACATTCTCTTATGATGAATCAATTGATTTGAAAGAATACGTAGGACTATATTCATCAGATCAAACAGAGTTCTTAGCTGATTTGGGATTTAATGGTATGAGTTATGAATTTACTCTAGTAAATGAATACAAGTCAAACGATAATCAAAATACTAATCAGCAATGGTATGTAAAAGAGACAGAAGAGGGTGTTATTAAAGTCGATGAAAGTCATCTGACAGAAGGATTGACTCCTGCTATTGGAAAAACTCCAGTAGTGCGTGTTGATGCTTATCTTACTTCTAATGCTGGTGTAAAAAGATTAGTTTCATCTGCATATATCAAACTGCAAATTACAGATGTTTCCGTTACTCCTGGTGAAGATAAAGACCCAATCAAAGCTGATATTTCTACAACCAAGAAGTATGAGTACCATGCACTTAAAGGAACAGGCATGACAACAATTGTAGGTGAAATGCCATGGCAACAAGTTAACAATGCTATCTATGGTAAGACTGGATTAAATTCACAGAACTTCTGGAATTACTATGGAAAGAACGGAGGTCAGTACGAAGTTAAAGTCACAACAAAAGAACAAACTACAGGTAATGAAGTTACCATTATCTCTCATACACTTACAGCAGGTACTGCTTGGACATTTGTTGATAAAGGAGTTGAACTCGAAGTAATGATTAACAAGGGAGAAACCCAGACTTCCAATATCAAGATAGGCGTAAACAATGAAGTTAAAACCGAAAATACATATATGGATGTTGATGGTAATGGTGCTGAATATATTGTTACAATTACAATCCCTTCTAACAACAAAGAACAGAGAGGTGATATCGTTTTATCTCAAGTATTCTATGTAAAAGAAGATTGCAGAACATTCACTTATAATCCATTGTACTTGGAAGGTGAAAATACTATTGTTGTGAAAGGTCAGCCAGATGCTACTACTAACACTTGGGTTATGTCATCAGTAGTAAATGAACATTTCATAAGAATTAATGATAAGAATATTTTCGAATATTATAGTGAAATTAATAATATTGCAGAAGATGGACTTTCATTCCAGTGGGCAACTGGTACAACTGGAGTAACTCCTGATGCAAGTGAAGTATACAAAAAAGACTTTACTATAGCATTGGATGGTGCTATGACAGAGTCTGAAGTTATCAAGAACATGACTTATAAGACAACATTGGTTAACGGTGAAAATTGTAACTTCAACTATAACATCAAATTTATTAATCCATTTGTCGGTACAACAGGAAAAGCTATTGAAGTTTATGGTAACGGAATTGGAAAGAACACAGGTGATGTTAAAACACAGTTGTTAGTAAATGATACAGAAGGCGATGCAATTTATCATTGGAATGGTACAGCATTGACAAGAACTTCTAAAGCTATTAACGATTATAAGGTTGCTGAGCCAATTGTAACTTATGACTTCGATACAGATAATGCAGATTATAAGACTATTATGGCAAATAAATCAGAAAAATCTACATTAGACATTACTGACGAAGGTATATTTATTTGGGAGAATGAAGGAGCTAAATTGACAAAAGATTACATTTTGCCAGTTAAAGTTACCGTCACATTTGAAAACTTGTCAGAAGTTGTATGTACAATTCCTGTAGTATTGAAAGCTGAAAAATAAAATCCAATAGTGGGATTATACAGAAAGGAGGGGGATGGTAAATTTCATCCCCCTTTTTTTCACAATTTATAAATGGTTAACCTATGAATACTAAACGAATTCTCCCGGCAGCATTACTGCTAATGGGCGTAATCGCCGGAAACGCACAAACTTCCTCTTTGCAAATCAAGGAAGAAGGAAAGACTGAGTTTGTTCCTCACTGGTTTATGCAAGTACAGGCCGGTGCCGCACACACCCGTGGTGAAGCTAAATTCGGAGATTTGATTTCTCCGGCAGCTGCCATCTACGGTGGTTATCAGTTTACACCGCTCTGGGGACTGCGTGCTGGAATCAGTGGTTGGCAGGCTAAAGGAGGATGGGTTGCTTACAATCAGATTTACAAGTACAATTACTTGCAAGGAAATGTAGATGCTACATTGGATTTGAGCAATTTGTTCTGCCGCTATAATCCTGATCGTTTCTTCAATGCATACTTGTTCGCAGGTATCGGCCTGAATGGAGCGTTCAACAACGATGAAGCTGTTGCTTTAGCCAACAAAGGCTATGAACTGCGTTACTTATGGAAGGATAATAAGATCAGTCCGGTAGGTAGATTCGGATTAGGTACTAACCTTCGACTGACTTCTCATCTTTTCTTCAATATTGAGGTGAATGCAAATGTACTGTCGGATAAGTTCAACTCGAAGAAGGCTGGCAATGCAGACTGGCAGTTTAACGCTCTGGCCGGATTTACTATCAAGTTCGGAAAGACTTCGCGTAAAACAGAGCCTGTATACTATGACCCGACTCCGCAACCGGCACCTCCTGTAAAGGAAGAACCCAAACCGGTACAAGAATCGGCTCCGGTAAAACAAGAAAAGGTCAGCATGACAGAAAATGTCTTCTTTGCTATCAACTCGTCTAAGATACGTACATCAGAAGAACAGAAGATTGAAAAGCTGGCAGAATTCATGAAGAATCATGCGGACTGCAAGGTTACAATCTGTGGTTATGCAGACAAGCAAACAGGTAATGCAAAGATCAACGAACGCCTTTCTAAGGAACGTGCAGAAGCTGTGGCTGCTATGCTGAAAGAAAAAGGTATCGACAGCCAGCGCATCGTAATAGATCATAAAGGTGATACGGTACAGCCATTTAGTACAATGGAAGAAAACCGTGTAAGTATCTGTATTGCTGAATAAACGGAACCCTTTAATTCTTCATAACACGAAAAAGGAGTGTCGCTCTCCCTTCCCCCTGGGAGATGATGACACTCCTTTTATTTGTTTTATCGCACAGGCTAAAGTTTGTCTATCTCATCTTTGGACAATCCAGTCACCTGAGAAATGATTTCATAATCCAATCCTGCCAGCTTCATGCTCCGGGCATTGGCTATATTCTGTTCCATACGACCTTTAGCTATACCTTCCGCCATACCTTTAGCCATACCTTTCTGTTCGGCTGTCACTATTGTATTCTGCCAGTCACGATACACCTTGAGGCTTTCTTCGTAGGCCTCATACTGCTCCTTTGTGAATTTGGCGATCTCGGCTGCCTCGAACAGACGGGTAAAAATTCGGTCCTGAAGGGCAGCAGGACGTGCCATCAGACGGGAAAGATTTCGAAGGACGAAAAGCCACTTGTCGAACATCGTCACAAGCTCGTCCTCCGACTTGTTGAACTTGGGTATTTCCAGATAGATGAACGTGAGCTTGTCGTAAAACACCTGCTTGGTGCATACATCCATCAGCTGGACCTCATGGTGGAAGTAATTGTCGTCTTCCGAGTCGAACTTGAAATTCAGAATACCGATTACATAAACCGCTTTCAAGCGATAGTCCCACTCCCCTTTCTCACCCTGCTCGCGGATGGGAAATGTGGCGTAATAAAGGCTACGGTCCTTGAAGAACTGCTGCTCGCCACGCTGCATCTCTATCAGAATCTTCTCGCCGCGTTCGTTCTCACAGTAAACATCGAAGACGGCACGCCGGTCTGCCTCCGAAGTGCCCAGATGTTCCGTATTCAGGTAAGTCAGGTCGCGGATCACTTCCTTGCCGCTCAGCAGGCTGTTGATAAAACTTATCAAAAGTTCCTTGTTCATCTCCGTACCGAAAAGCATCTTAAAGCCGAAATCGGTATACGGATTGATGTATCGGTCTCTAAATATTCTGTTTGACATAAACTTATCGGTTGATCTGACACAAAAGAATCAAAAAAAAAACATTTTTCCAAATGTAACTGTCCTTTTCAGTTGTGAAGAATCCATAACAAACCAAAGAGATGATCTATTTGCATTGCAACAAAGACACAGCCAATTGTTTTTCCCGGAAAAATTAGTACCTTTGCCCGAGAAAGTATCTAATAACAAACGCACTAAGCTATACACATGAAAATAGAAGATAAACTGACTGCCTCTATCATCAACGGGGTAAAAGAATTGTACGGTGCAGAAGTTCCTGCAAAAATGGTGCAGCTACAGAAGACTAAAAAAGAGTTTGAAGGTCATCTTACGCTCGTTGTCTTTCCTTTTCTGAAAATGTCGAAAAAAGGTCCGGAACAGACTGCACAGGAAATCGGCGAATACCTGAAACAGCACGAACCGGCTATTGCCAGCTATAATGTGATCAAAGGGTTCTTGAACCTGACTATCGCATCGGATGTATGGGTGGAACTGCTGAATCGTATCCACGCTGATGCACAATGGGGTATACAAAAGGCTGCGGAAGATGCGCCGCTGGTAATGATAGAATATTCTTCTCCTAACACAAATAAACCACTCCACCTGGGACATGTCCGCAATAACTTGCTGGGTAATGCGCTTGCCAACATTATGGCTGCCAACGGAAACAAGGTTGTAAAGACAAACATTGTAAACGACCGTGGTATTCATATCTGCAAATCCATGCTGGCGTGGCTGAAATATGGTAACGGCGAAACTCCCGAATCATCTGGCAAGAAAGGTGACCACCTGATAGGTGATTATTATGTAGCTTTCGACAAGCATTATAAGGCTGAAGTAGCTGAACTGATGGAAAAAGGTCTGAGCAAGGAGGAAGCTGAAGCTCAGTCACCGCTGATGCAGGAAGCACGTGAGATGCTCCGTAAATGGGAAGCAAACGATCCGGAGGTCCGTGCGTTGTGGAAGAAGATGAACGACTGGGTTTATGCAGGATTCGATGAAACCTACAAGATGATGGGTGTCAGCTTCGATAAGATATACTACGAATCGGAAACTTATCTGGAAGGTAAGAAAAAGGTACTGGAAGGACTGGAAAAGGGACTTTTCTACCGCAAGGAAGATGGTTCTGTATGGGCTGATCTGACTCCGGAAGGTTTGGATCATAAGTTGTTGCTACGTGGCGACGGTACTTCTGTCTACATGACTCAGGATATCGGTACTGCCAAGCTCCGCTTCCAGGATTTCCCGATCAACAAGATGATTTATGTAGTAGGAAACGAACAGAATTATCACTTCCAGGTACTTTCTATTCTGCTCGACAAGCTGGGATTCGAATGGGGCAAGGATCTGGTTCACTTCTCTTACGGTATGGTAGAACTGCCGGAAGGTAAGATGAAGAGTCGTGAAGGTACGGTTGTCGATGCTGACGACTTGATGGAGGCTATGATAGAAACAGCTAAGGAAACCAGCAGTGAACTGGGCAAGCTGGATGGCCTGACTCAGGAAGAAGCAAACGATATCGCACGTATTGTTGGTCTGGGTGCATTGAAATACTTCATTCTGAAAGTGGATGCCCGCAAGAACATGACATTCAATCCGAAAGAATCTATCGATTTCAACGGAAATACAGGTCCGTTTATCCAGTACACGTACGCACGTATCCAGTCAATCTTGCGTAAAGCAGCCGAAGCAGGTATCACCATTCCGGCCGTTATTCCTACCGGTGTGGAACTGAGCACCAAAGAAGAAGGACTGATTCAGATGCTTGCCGACTTTACAAATGTAGTGCGTCAGGCTGGCAGTGATTACAATCCGTCTATTCTCGCCAACTATGCTTACGAGCTGGTGAAAGAATACAACCAGTTCTACCACGATTTCAGCATCCTGCGCGAAGAAAATGAGGCGTTGAAGATATTCCGCCTTGCATTGAGCCAGAATGTTGGAAAAGTCGTTAAACTGGCTATGGGACTGCTGGGTATTGAAGTTCCTGAACGTATGTAATCAGAAAACGGAACAATCAATCATATAGTTTTTCATTCACCACGGGTTATACAGACCGCTGCACGTTAATACGTGAAACTCTGCGTAACCTGTGGTGATTTGGTTTATAACATATTCTCACTAAAAATCTATGGCAAAGCAGCAAAAATTTTATGTAGTATGGAAAGGCGTGGAACCGGGGATATATTCTTCGTGGACTGACTGCCAGTTGCAGATTAAAAACTATAAAGGAGCAATATATAAGTCTTTCTCTACCCGTGAAGAAGCAGAGCATGCTTTTGCCACTCCGGCACATCATTACCTGAAAGGAAGCCGTTCACAAGCAAGTGAACCGGCAGAGAAAAAAATCCCTGAAAACTTCGACTTGAACTGTCTTGCCGTAGACGCGGCTTGCAGCGGGAATCCGGGACCGATGGAATACAGAGGGGTATATCTGCTGACCGGACAGGAAATATTTCACTTCGGACCGATGTATGGTACAAATAATATCGGAGAGTTTCTTGCCATCGTACACGGACTGGCGCTGATGAAACAGAAAGGTATCAACATGCCTATCTATTCTGACAGCCGTAACGCACTGAACTGGGTTAAACAGAAGAAATGCAAGACGAAGCTCGAGCGTACGGAGAAAACAGAAAAATTATTCCAGCTCATAGAACGGGCAGAGAAGTGGTTGCATGAGAACCAATATACGACTCCCCTGCTCAAATGGGAAACAGATAGCTGGGGAGAGGTCCCGGCAGACTTTGGCAGAAAGTAATTTCTGCCTCATCAAACGGCCTGTCTGCGCCTCAGATAATGCGCATACCGGGGATAATTTCTTCTCAGGTATCTTAATGCCTTTCGCCATAGTTTCTGGCTGAGCAGGAAAAGTAAAAAGATAGTGCCTACTATACACACAGCACCAAACAGCTCCTTCAGGCTTGTTAAAAGCGTCTGACGGGTTACTTCTGCGTAAAGCTGCTGAATGGAAACATTGGGCATCCATTCTTTGACCAGATCGACCTGACGGCTCAGCAAACCGATATTATCTTGCTGCATGTATTTCAACCAACGATTTAAGATGGCTGTACCGAGAGGAGTAGCAATACTGGTACGGATAAAACTCAGTACACACAGTCCCTGGAAAAAATGTTTGAACGGTACAGTCTTGGCTACATAAATGGTCAGCGAAATATACAGAATACCATGTCCCAGTCCTTTTAGGAAATTAGGTATATAAAAACTTTCGATATTCAAATTCGGATCGATCAAAAAATACATGTAGTACTGATAGACCACAATCAGCATGAAACCTACGGTAATCAACAGCTTATATCCTTTCCGCAGAATAACCTGACGGTAAAAAACAACTCCAGCACCTGCCAATATACCGATAAAGACGCACCAGTTAATGGACACGGCATTCAAGGCATCATATTTCAAGACAGTCCGCATAAACATTTCCTGCAAAACGGATGAGGTCGTAAGAAACAGACACAACATCAGAAAAAGGAAAAGAATAGTCGGGAAATGACGATACTTGAAAACGTGAGGATCGATATAAGGATGACGACAGGTAGTCATACGATTGATATTAATCATTACAGCTACTACTGCCACTACGATACAACTACGAATCAACGGACTATCCAGCCAGTCGTAATATTCTCCGTAGATACAAACAAACACAATGGAGAACAATACAACTCCCCACAGAATACCTCCTATCCAGTCAATACCGTACAGGGGCATCTTTTTTGCAATACGAAACGGTCTGGTAAGAAAGAATACACAGAACCATACCACTGCAAGCAGGCCAATAACCAGCCAGTGCATGTACTGCCAGTTCGCCCAGTCGCTGATATGTGTAGCTACTAATCCTGAAAGCTGAATGCTTTCGAGTACGATGATATAGATGACAGGATAAAAGACCGAGAAATTTCCGGAAGGAGTAACACTCAGACGAATGTTCGAAAAGCATTCAAAGGTTCCCCACATACGGAAGAATCCGGAAACAAAACATGTGACAACCAGTACAAAGATGTTTCCGGTATGCATCGTTATCAGGTTGCAACAAATAAGTACCGGACATACCGTAAGAAAGATACGACGGGTGGTGAAACGGAACTTCAGACGGAACAGGATAGGGAAAATAAGCGTCATACCTATGAAGGAGGCATATCCTGCCATCATCACATCTTCCTTGAGGCATCCCAATGCGCTCGACATCTGTACGGAAGTGGGAAGAAATACTCCCCCGTTGAACTGAAAGACCAATGCAAAAAACATGGAAAGAAGTACGCACAACGGGGTCGGAAGGTATTCTTTAAAATACAAGATTCTTGGACGCTGCTCTGCTGCCATATCTACGTTCTCCTTACTGTAGTTTTACGTAACATTCTACGTTCATTCCGGCACGCAGACGGTTCAGATTCTCTTTACTGTTGTTTTCGGTAAATTCGATGCGGACCGGTATTCGCTGTTCTACCTTGACAAAGTTTCCGGCCGAATTATCCTGAGGTATCAATGAATAGAATGAGCCTGTAGCATCCGATATAGATACGATACGTCCTTCGTAAGTGACTCCTGGAATGGCATCCACATTCATTTCAACACGCTGACCTTGTCTCATATCTGTGGTCTGTGTTTCCTTATAGTTGGCTATCACCCATTTCTCTGTACCATCTACCAGCGTAACCAGTGTCTGTCCTGACTGAACCAGCTCGCCTTCGTGAATATTCTTACGACCGGTCACGCCGTCGGCTGTAGCACAGATTACTGTATACGACAAGTTCAGCTTAGCCAGATTCAAGGCGGCTTCTGCCAGCTTGATATCCGATTCATTCTGCTCCAGACGCTGTGTCTGCTCCTGTTTTACCAGCTCCGACGATTCTTTCTGGCGAACCAGCTGTTCATATTTGGCTTTCGTAGCAGCATAATCGGTCTTTACACGATCGAACTGCTGGGGAGTTACAGCCTCTTCTTTCATCAGTTCGGCATAACGCTTGTAATCGGTTTCTGCATTCTGAAGGCGTACACGCTGCTCTTCGATAGCTGCCTCGGTAACGTAGATATTGCTCTGTGTCGTATTGATAGTGGTATGCATGGCACTTTTTCCTGCCAGTGCATTCTGGTAGTCAGCCTCAGCCTGAGCCACCTTCAACAGATACTCTGTGTTTTCTATTACCACCAGGGTATCTCCTTTCTTCACAGACTGATATTCCTCAAAATAGATTTTCTTGATGAAGCCCTGTACACGGGTATTAATCGGACTCAAATGCTGCTTGATCTGTGCATTATCCGTATATTCTACATCGCCCAGATGAATGAATTTTCCACATACCCAGCTGATGCCTCCCGCCAGTACCAATGCAATAAAAAAATTCGGGATAGCTCTTCTTTTATTTTTTATCATAACGTCTTCCTTTATTTATTATAGCTTTATCAGAGATTTCCAGTTAGTTTTTTCAATAAATAATACTGATACAAGATACCTATCTGGTAGTTTGCCAACTGCAATTCCATATCCAACTGCGTATTGCTGGCATCCAGCATGTCGGTAATCAGTGCCAGTCCGTTCACATACCGCTGACGCACAATATTAAAGTTCTCATGTGCCAACTGTACGCTCTTTTTCTGCGTACGCAAACGTATGTATGCCTCATTCAGATTGACATAGGCCGCATGAATGTTATTTTCTGCTTCTTCTTCCGCCAGACTGCGTGCCTGCTCCATTTTTCGGGTAGCCAATTGTGCCTGCTTCAGCTTCTTTTTACTCTTAAACAAAGCATCGATATTATACGAAATGCCTACACCGGCATACCAATAGGTGAAGTTGTTGTTCAATGGAGGTACCTCGACCAGAATAGGACCGGTAAAATCGTTTGCCACAACCAGACTGATTTTCGGCCTTCTCTCGGCACGAATCAGCTCCAGCTTATTCTTTTCCTGACTAATCTTTACATCTGCCAGCTTGAGCGACGGGGTATGAGGTATCTCCTGCATCCATTCGGCTTCTTCCCTATGCTCAACATTGATTTTCAGCAATTCGGTTGTATCGGGGAGAATCAGCACACCAGGCTCAAGACCGATAGCTGTTGCCAACTTATGGCTCAGCACATCAATCTTATCCTTGACGGAAGTCAACGAAAGCTCCAGACTCTGAAGCTGAAGTTCGTAACGAGTGATATCGCTTTTCAAAGCTGTTCCCTGACGATAAGATGCCCTCATATCTTTTACCAGCAAACGAGTCTGTGAAATATTGCTTTCATACACACGTTTCTGATTGTTCAGCTGGAAAAGATCCAGATAATATCCCGTCAGAAGAAAACGGATATCCTGACGATTTCCTGCATATTCCAGCTCTGCCTGCCGCTGCTGTAACTTGCTCCGCTCTATCCCCTTCGTTATTGCTCCTCCGGCATAAACCACCTGACTTGCCTTTACGACAAAAGAATTGCCGAAATGAGGCATATCAGCATGAACCGCATTGGAAAAATTTCTGTCGGTCATCACTCCGTCGCCTATGTACTTAAAATCCATCTGCGCCTGAATGGACGGCAAGCGATCGTTGCAAGCTACCTTTACTGCCTGTTCTGCTTCAGATATGGCCAGATCATACAACCGAATGCTCTTGTTGTGCTGATCGGCCAGCTGAAACATTTCATCGACTGTCAACGAACGAGTCTGGGCTGACACACTCCCCAATAAACCTAAAAAAACAACACTAACTAATAATACTTTTTTTATCATACACTTGTTTAGCCTTTATGTAATTGATACCAGACAACTAAATTCTCATTCCTGTATCTGGTGCCTGCAAAGAAATCACTATTTCCCTGCATCCTTCAGGTTCTCTTCGAACCAGCTGACTACTTTTTCTATAACAGGACGCTGGTACCAATAAAGGTCACCATGTCCTGCACCCTCTACCACAATATAATTAACTTTATTCCCTTTCTTTACCAGCTCATTATACAGCTGTTCACTTTGCACCGGCGATACCAGCTGGTCGTTCGATCCATGCATAATGAGAAAAGGAGGCATACCCTCTTTCACATGTCCCATCGGACTGGCCTCCATTGCTTTCTGCGGATCACTCAATATACTCTTTCCTGCAAAATCGGCAAAGGCCGGTCCATATAGCAGCAAGGCCTCTGTTACGGCTGGTGAAGCATGTATGTCTTGTATCTCCTTGGAATAACCTTCACCGATATTCATCAGATTGCTGATACCATAAATGGTGACGGCGGCCTGTACGTCAGAGGACTGGTCAAGATTATCTCCCTGATCAAATTGTTTTTCACCATTGGTCGTTCCCATCATCTGAGCGACATACCCTCCGGCAGAATCGCCAAGCACTCCGATACGGGACGCATCGATACCCAGTTCCCCGGCATGTGCACGCAAAAAACGTACAGCAGCCTTTGCATCCACTACCAATGCCGGATACTTGTCCGGTACAACGCGATATTCGGCAGCAGCAACTACAAAACCAGCCTTTGCCAGTGCCATACGCATTTCAAAATATCGTTCGTGAGCAGCCGAAGTAAATCCTCCGCCCGGATAAAAAACAACCGCAGGCTTCAACTCCTTGGTACGTGGAATCAGCAATGTCATTTTCAACGCACGATTGGCGCGCAGCGAAGGTGTCTGAGAATATACTACCCCACTGATAACATCAATCTGACCTTCCGTAATCTCTACTTTCAAGACTTCCTTGCCTTCAGCCTGAGAAGCATCGTTTGTCACAGGAGAGGCTGCCAATGAAATGCCCATACTACAAGCGATGAGCATGCAAACAAATCTGATCATATATCCAGCTTTCATTTTATTGTTCAAAATAAATTATATCCGAGTTTTCATAAAATAGATACATGTGTAAGATAGAACATGTGTAAGGTCGCACAAAAAGTTGGATGAGAGTGCTTTTCCGGTGTAATGCCGATAATTTATAATCATATTTATTTTGTCATGCAAAAGTAAGCTTTTATTTTTGCTCCGAATTTGCACATTACGCAACAATATTACCAATATACGCCAAAAGCGAACCATGAATACAGAGCAACAAGAATATATATCACTGATAAACCATTCGGCACCAGACGACATTCTTATCAAGAAAACCGGATGGGAAGAAATCAACTTGCAGGGACATGCTCACAAGAAATTCCAGATTATTTACACCCTGTCTGGCACACTCCACGTAGAAACCGAAGGAGCCAATTATTTCGTACCCGAAAAGCATATCGCATGGATTCCCGAAAATGCCAGCCATAAGTTGTCCAGCAACAGCCGGCAGGTTTCACTTATCATCTTCTATGTAACTCTGGACGTGACACCCGATGACAGCAAAAGCCGTTTCTCGATATACAGCACCAATGCTATCATCGCGGAAAATATGAAATTCATCGCTTCAAAAGGGAAACTGATAACCCAAAAAGAACAGCCCGATCTATACAACTTCACGCTGAGCTTCTTTAATCTGCTTCCACAAATGTCGCCCGGGGCCGATGTACTGCTGAAAACACTTGTTATCCCCAACGACTCCCGACTACATCCTATACTGGACTACATCACGGAACACATCCACGAAGAGCTGAACATGGAACAGATTGCGTCACAATACAATCTGTCCGTACGCAATCTGAGCCGGTTGTTTCATACTTCAGGGCTTCATTTCAGCAGCTACGTGAATCACCTGCGAATTACACGGGCCATCGAACTGCTGACCGACGGAGAATATACGGTACAGGAAATCGCCTATAAGGTAGGATTTAATACTCCCAACAACTTCAACAGAGTATTCAAGCAGATTACAGGCAAGTCGCCCAAAGCATACATTACGGGAGTCTGAAAAGCAAATATAACCAAAAGCCAAAGTACAAACACTGAGAAGGCTTAGCCGACAAGCCAAAAATATGTATCTTTGCCTTATTAAACTTAAGAATATATGAAAAAAAGAATCGCCTATCTGGTATTGTTCTTCGCAATCATGCTCTTGTTCTTCGTGTTGCAGAAACCATGCTTCATGCTTTACAATGACGCTCCCGGAAGAGCAGTTCCGTTTGTTGGCTACCTGCAGGTCATGCTGCACGGAATAAGCCTCGATGCCGCAACCACAGGTTACCTGACAGCCCTTCCATGGCTCACGATATTCATCAGCATCTGGTTTAAGAAATTTCCGTTACGGAGCATACTGACCGGATACTATGCCGTAATCTGCCTGCTGGTATCACTCATCTTTGTAGGTGACATGTGCCTTTACCCGTTCTGGAACTTCAAGCTCGATGCTTCCATCTTCTTATACCTGGACTCTCCCAAGAACGCCATGGCAAGTGTTTCTATCGGATTCATTCTGCTGAGAATACTTATTATCATCTTGCTTTCCGGCTTTCTTACATGGATATTGTACAAGGTTACTCCCCGACACCTGCCACCTGCACAATGGAGAATAGCCGGAAGTATTGCTACCCTGCTGCTGGGCGGAGTACTGTTTATCATCATTCGGGGTGGAATAAGTGAATCGACTTCAAACATCGGACAGGTTTATTTTTGCAACGATGAATTTCTCAACCATTCTGCCGTCAATCCAGCTTTCAGCCTGATAGCTTCAACCGGAAAAACCAAGAACTATGCCGAACAGTTCAATTTCTTCGATGAAATGCATCGGAAGGAATTATTCGATAACTTATACCCTACCGGAGGAGAAAATACCATAGAACTGCTCAACACCAAACGTCCGAATATCCTGATTATCCTGATGGAAGGTTTCGGAGCCACTATGGTAGAATCATTGGGAGGTGTAAAAGGTGCCAGCCCGAACATCGACCGTCTTTCGAAAGAAGGTATCTGGTTTACCAACTGCTATGCCAACAGTTTCCGTACCGACAGAGGTACAGTCTGCACATTTAGCGGCTATCAGAGCTTTCCAGACCTTTCGGTAATGAAGATACCAGCCAAGAGCCGAACTTTGCCTTCCATCACCGGAAAACTGGTAAAAGAAGGCTATCGTACCGACTTCCTGTATGGAGGTGACATTAATTTCACCAACATGAAGAGTTATTTGCTGGAAAGCGGTTATCAAAAGCTTACTGCCGATACAGATTTTCCCATGAGCCAGCACCAGAACGCGTGGGGAGTGAACGATGATATTACCTTCGATCACCTCTACCAAATGCTGAAAGACCGGAAAGATTCCCCCTGGCATACCGCTTTTCTGACTCTGAGCAGCCATGAACCTTTCAAAGTCCCCTATCACCGCCTGAAGGAAAAGCAGCCCAATGCTTTTGCATTTACAGACCATTGTCTGGGTGAGTTCGTAGAACGCATTCGCAAAACACCAATATGGAACAATCTGCTTATTATATGTCTGCCCGATCATGGATTCTATTATCCTGCCGAAGGCAACGGACACGATGCACGTATCCATCACATCCCGATGCTCTGGCTGGGAGGAGCTGTCAAGCAACCTATGGTCATTGACCAACTCATGAACCAGAGTGACCTGGCAGCTACCCTGCTTGCCCAACTGGATATCGATCACAGCGAATTCAATTTCAGTCGGAATATACTGGGCACTGAATATACTTATCCGTTCGCCTACTGGACATTTGGAGGAGGCTGTGCCTTTGCCGACAGTACCGGAGTTACACTCATGGACCTTAACGTGGACCAACCGGTACTGGAAACGCCTTCACCCAACGAGAACCGTATTTTACGAGGTAAAGCCATTCTGCAAAGTTCTTACGATGACCTGGGTGCAAGATAATAAGTCATAGAGAAATCATCTTTATACAGCAACAAAAAACTCATCGCCGGACCCCTGATAACAATATGGTCTGACGATGAGTTTTTTATTCTTTAAACTAGCAGAATATTATTCGACAAACTTTACTTTTGCTGCATCACGCGGCTTTGCAGCAGGAGTCTCATCCGGATAACCAAAGCCAATGCAATATAAGAGTTCATATCCTTCGCTGAATCCCAGCTTCTGCAAGTATTCGGCTGCCTCAGGGCTTCTCATAAAGCGTGCCGGAGTACCCAGACAACAACTGCCGATACCCATAGACCAAGCAGAAATCATCATGTTCTCAGCTAGCAGTCCACAGTCGAAAGGAGAACTTTCTGATTGTGTATCACGACCGATAAACACCACCGTAGGCGCATTGCGAAACATATTCTTGAAAGTCGGATCTTCGGCAACCTTCGGATTGGCCTTCTTATACAGTCCTGTCACTCCGTTGATATAATCAGCATTATCAACTACACGTACTTCCCATGCCTGACGATTCATAGCATTAGGAGCATTGATACCGCACTCCACAATGGTCTGCATCTTTTCCCGTTCCACTGCTTGCGGCTTATACTGACGGATGCTGCGGCGTGTCATAATTGTTTCCACTACTGAATTTTCTACCTGAACTGATTGTACAGCCTCTTCTGTACCAGCTTTTGTCGTGTCCTTTTGTGCTGACTGACCGCAGCTTATCAATGAGCAGACACAACATCCAGCCAGCAAAATACTTAATACTTTCTTCATGGTAACCTCCTTTATTTTATAGGATTTTCCGCAAACATAAATAAAATTTTCTATTTTTTATGCGAATACAACAAAAAACAAATGTTGCATCAAAGAACAAATTCAATTAATTGATTATCAAATACTATTCATAGTATCTAAATCAGATAAATAAGTAACTATATATAGCTACTGCTTCATTTACAATTTTAGCGTAATTACTTTATAGAATCCAATTTCATTGCTTGTTTTTTTATCATATTAACATAAAAGCAAAGTTTTTTATGTAAGTTTGCCAACGCATACTAAAAATAATGAATATATATGAACAGAATCTATATTTTCACTATACATTTGTTGTTGATTCTATCTATAATACCTTACCATTTATCGGCACAAAATGAATATTCATTGGTGCAAATAAGTTATACCCAAGGACTTTCTAATAGCGCAGTATTATCTTTATATAGAGATAATCAAGGAATCCTGTGGTTCGGAACTTATGATGGCCTAAATGGATATAATGGAAAGAAAATGGAGGTATTCCGCACTGATGTACCTTTAGGACAACCCCTATTAAACAACTCTATTTATGGCATAAGCTCAGCAGGGAATGATCTGCTTTGGATTTCTACCTTGGTAGGTGTTAATCGCTTTTCATTAAAAAAGAGACAAGTAATAGGTACCTATCAGGTTTTCAAAGAGGAGTTTCAGTTATTTTCGAATAGGGAAGGAAATACTTGGGTAGTAGATAAAGACCATATATATCACTACTCTGCTCAGAAAGACAGTTTTGTAGAATCGGCACCAAACAAGACCCATTCTGTAAATAAGAATCTCTATCTGGTAGATGAACAAGGACGTTTGTGGCAATTTTCACATAAAACTCATAAAGTTAGTTGCTATCAAATTCAAACTGACGGTAGACTAACTATGGATATGGTCCCGCTTCATTCAAAAACAATCATTTTTAGCTTTTTACAAGGAGGATTACTCAATTTTGTAGATGAAGATTATGATTTATTCTTATATGACCTTGAAAAAAAGCGAAAGATTTATATTCGTAATATTGGTACACTAATTCAACAATATGGTCAACTGAAAGGAATCATTTCTTTTCATGACGACATTATTTTAGGATTTGAACAAAATGGACTTATTAAGTTAGATGCGGTCACACATTATACAGAAAGTATCATCGATAATAGTTTCCGCATCTTTTCTATGTATAAGGATCCAGTCCAAGATATCATTTGGATAGGAACAGATGGGCAGGGTGTTTTTGCTTATTCTGCAAAGAAACAATTAGCAGTCCAATTGATGTTCAGTCAATTACAAAATAAAATTACACGACAGGTACGATCTATTTATACAGATAGTTTAGGACACCTCTGGTTCGGAACGAAAGGTGACGGATTAGTTAAGATAAATCAATATCAAGATAATATCCGAAAAGGAATAGATTGGCAAAATATTACCGTCTATTTCCCGGAGGATAAGAACTTGTTGACAAATTATAAACGTCCATTATCTGAATATCAAATATTCGGGATAGCTGCCAGTCATTACAAAAATGGATTCTGGTTAGGCTCCGCAGAGAATCCAGCCTTATCTTTTTATAATTATCAGGATGATGCAATACATCCAGTTCACGGAGATATCAGTATGATACAAAAAGTTCATCAGATCTATGAGGAAAATGATTCAACTTTATGGATGAGTACCTCTGGTACAGGACTCTGTCGAGTTTCCATAAAACAGTTACCTGATGGAATGATCGAAGCTACCCAAGTAAAACAGTTTATTTTTAAAGATGGTAAAAAGGATATCAATGATTTCTTTCCAATGAGTGTAGAGGGAGACTCCATCATGTGGTTAGGTAGTAGAGGAATGGGATTGATTAGATTTAATTTCCATACAGAAACCTATAAGATTTATATGATAGGCGGAAAAGACAAGTTTTCTGTCAATGATATTCTAGCAATCTGCCCAGATGGTAATCAGCTGTATTTAGGTACAGTTTCCGGATTGGTTCAGTTAAAATTTGATAAGAAAGGTAATCCCATTGTTTTCTACATTGGCAAAGAACAAGGCTTTTTGAACGATATGATTCATGGTATCCTGAAAGATGAGAATGGTTTCTTATGGCTAAGTACTAACAAAGGACTTATAAAATATAACCCTGTCAATCATGCCTTTCATACTTTTTATTATACAAATGGATTACAGATTGGAGAATTTAGTGATGATGCTTTTTATCAGTGTACCCAAACAGGAAATCTATTCTTTGGAGGTGTTGACGGGTTATTGTTCCTCGAAAAAAATCGAATGAATAAAATTGATTACCAACCTTCTATATTTTTTTATGGACTTGAAATAGAAGGAGAACCTGTAAACTTCTATAATTATTATAATAAAGATAGTGAAGAGTTATTACTAAAAGGTCCGTCAACAAGCTTTTCTATTTCATTTATTGCTCCAGATTTTATCGAAGGAGATAATTTTGAATATTCTTATCAGATAGACGGAGGGGAATGGTCTCCATTCTCTACGATGAATATGGTTAGTTTCAAGTCTTTATCTTATGGAAGTCATGTATTAAAAGTCAAATACAAAAAAGATATTTTCGATTCGGACTTTACGTCACGCGAATTAAAAATAAATATCCTTCCACCTTGGTATTTGTCGGTATGGAGTTGTAGTATTTATGTTATATTATTATTAATCGGAGGTATTTATTTATTCAAGTTTATCAAACGCCACTTCCATCGAGAAAAACTAATTAAGGAACTAATGGTACATGAAGCCTACAATGCATCACTAAATAATGCAGGCGTTCATTTTCATGAATTAATGGCTTCCTATTCTACTATTTTTAAAGCATGTAGTGAATTGCATAAATTTACAGACATGCCTGACGATTATTATAAAAAAGTGGACCGTATTTATGAATCGACTCTGTCGTGTGCATCTAAATTTGACCAAAGTAATCATCAACCTATTGATTTGGGTAAATATTTTCCTGAAAATCTAACAATATATGGACCAGTTAACGTAAAAAACATCTCCAATAATGTTGTTCGTATGCTAATCCAAAATAAATATAATAATGTCTCTAACTTACAGATAGATATAATAGATGGATTATCTCCTGTATTGGCAGAAGATGCCCTCCTTTTTTTACTATATTTCCTATATCAGCAGGTTTTAAAAACAGACAAACCAATTGTAATAAAAATCTGGCAAGAAGATACGATTCTAACCATTCGTGCAACTATATCTTCAGATATTAGCCAACATATATTAGACATGAGTAAACAAACAGAAACTCGACTAGAGAATGAAATGTACTTTGATACATATATAGAAACCTGGCTGTTTGTTTATGCAGTACATGGATTGCATACCTCATTATCAGTCCAACAAGAAGATTTATATATACAAATTCCCATACAAGAAACCACAACAGAAGAGGTACATGTAGCAACAGATAACCGCAAGAAAGTATTATTACTAGAAAGTCGAGCCTCCATGTCGTGGCTGATTAAAGAAATTCTACACGAGAAATATGACGTGGTCACAGTTACTACTTTACAAGAAGCATTTACCTATTTGCGTAAACAGACACCTGATGTATTTTTAGCAGATACTTTAATTTACCTGTCGGAGGAATCGAAATTCTTTAATTACATACAAGCCAATAAGGGTTTGTTGATGCATCTGATATTTATTCCATTAATATCCTGGAAAACTATACATATATTAGACAAAACAAATAGCAATTTAATAGACGGATTTGTTGTAATACCCTATGATATTTTATTCTTAAAACAAAAAATTGACATCGCCACAACTCAGACAGCCGATAAAAAACGTATACTTGCAGATCTTTTACAAGAAACAACTCCATACCCAGCAGAAGTTGATATGGGGAAAAATGCATTCATAAAAAAATTAATACAAATACTGGATGAGAACCTGGGTCAAGAGGAATTAGGATCTTCGTTCTTAGCAGAAAAAATGTCTATGAGTTCTCGTCAATTTTATCGGAAATTTAAAGAGATGGCAGGAAACTCCCCTTCAGAATTCATCAAAACCTACCGTATCGAGAAAGCTGCACAGTTACTGGAACAGACAGATCTTTCAGTTTCGGATGTAATCTGTGAAGTCGGAATTGTAAGCCGCTCTTATTTCTACAAAGAATTCTCCTATAAGTATGGAATGACTCCTAAAGAATACCGTGAACTAAAAAAGCAGAATAAGCCATCGTAAAATAAGCTAATAGCTAGATCTACTGAAAGACAGCACATTAAAAATGTGCTCTAATTGAACATTCTGTATACTCATTGAACATTAAACATCTTGACAGTTTTTTGGCAAAAGAGAGTATGCCTTTCATCACTTTATTCATTTATTTCGCATTGTAGCAAGTATTTCAAGCTATATTCCTAGCTTGGGAATTAGTTCATTTATGTATTATACCTAAAATGTGATATTATGAAGAAGAAAGCTTTACTTTGTACTATTACCCTACTTCTCGGATTAAGTTCCATTTTTGCCCAAAAGCTTAAAGATCCTGTTGACTATGTAAATCCGTTGATGGGAACAGATTCTAAACTTTCGTTGTCAAACGGAAACACATACCCTGCCATAGCTTTGCCATGGGGAATGAATTTCTGGATGCCCCAAACGGGTAAAATGGGAAACGGTTGGGCCTATATATATGATGCTGACAAAATCAGGGGATTCAAGCAAACACATCAGCCAAGTCCGTGGATCAATGATTATGGACAATTTTCAATCATGCCAATGACTAAGCAACTGAAAATAGACCAAGACAAACGTGCTTCCTGGTTTTCACACAAGGCAGAAAAAGCGACTCCTTACTATTACAGCGTGTATTTGTCAGAATATGATGTGACGACAGAAATTACTCCAACAGAGCGTTGTGCGTATTTCCGTTTTACCTTTCCTGAAACAAATCAAGCTTATATAGTTGTCGATGCTTTTGAGCGTGGTTCCTATATAAAAATTATTCCAGAAAAGAATAAAATCATAGGTTATACTACTCGCAATAGTGGAGGTGTACCTAAAAATTTCAAAAATTATTTTGTCATAGAATTCGACAAACCGTTCACCTATAAAAAAGTTTGGGCTGGTAAATCAATAGTAGAAGGGTTATTAGAACTACAAGCTGATCATGCAGGAGCAGCTATCGGGTTCGCAACTCATCGAGGAGAACAAGTACATGCTCGCGTCGCTTCCTCATTTATTAGCATAGAGCAGGCAGAACAGAATCTGAAAGAAATTGGTGATAAGGATTTCGAACAGACAAAAAAGGCTGCACGAAATACATGGAACAACACACTAGGACGCATCCGCATTGAAAGCAATGATACGGAAAGAATGAGAACCTTCTATTCTTGCTTCTATCGGTCTGTACTTTTCCCCCGAATGTTCTTTGAATACGACAAACAAGGAAACCCTATACACTATAGCCCGTATAACGGTAAGGTACTAAATGGCTACATGTATACCGATACTGGTTTTTGGGATACTTTTCGTTGTTTATTTCCATTTGTGAATCTGGTATTTCCCTCCGTAGGTGAAAAGATGCAAGCTGGATTACTGAATACTTATCTGGAAAGTGGTTTCTTCCCAGAATGGGCAAGTCCAGGGCATAGAAACTGTATGATTGGCAATAACTCTGCTTCTGTTGTTGCTGACGCATTTATGAAAAATATCACAAAAGTAGATGCTCAGAAAATGTATGAAGGTTTACTACATAGTACTGACCATGTACATCCACTCGTTAAATCGACAGGTCGTTTGGGTTGGGAATATTACAACCAACTGGGATACGTTCCTTATGATGTAGATATCAATGAAAATGTAGCTCGTACACTAGAATATGCTTATGATGATTGGTGTATTTATCAGATGGGTAAAAAATTGGGACGCCCTGCAAATGAATTAGAGATCTTCAAGAAACGCTGCCAGAATTATCGAAACGTATTCGATCAAGAAACCAAGTTAATGCGAGGCCGCAACCAAGATGGCAAGTTCCAATCACCGTTCAATCCGTTGAAATGGGGAGATGCCTTTACAGAAGGAAACAGCTGGCACTATACTTGGTCTGTTTTTCATGATATACAAGGATTAATAAATCTGATGGGAGGTAAGAAAACGTTTATTGCCATGCTGGATTCAGTATTCTCTGTTCCACCGGTCTTCGATGATAGCTATTATGGAGGAGTTATTCATGAAATTCGTGAGATGGAAATAATGAATATGGGCAACTATGCACATGGTAATCAACCTATTCAGCATATGATTTATCTATATAATTACGCAGGAGAACCTTGGAAAGCACAATATTGGCTGCGAGAAGTTATGACCCGATTGTATTTCCCTACTCCCGATGGCTATTGCGGCGATGAAGATAATGGACAGACTTCGGCATGGTACGTATTCACTGCGTTAGGATTCTATCCTGTATGCCCGGGTAGCAACCAATATGTATTAGGAGCTCCTTATTTTCCGAAAGCAACCATTACCTTAGAAAATGGTAAACATATTGAAATTATCGCTCCCCAAAATAGTGATAAAAACCGCTATATCCGTAAGATGAGTTATAATGGGAAAAACTATACTAAGAACTACCTGAATCATTTTGATCTATTAAAAGGAGCTCGTCTGTTTTTTGAAATGTCAGATCAGCCTATGAAAGAAAGAGGTACACAAGATAGTGATTTCCCCTACTCTTTTTCGCGCAATGAAACAGTAAAATAATTTCAATATGAATACAAAAAGAGCAAAATGGCTGATGGCAGTTATGGTATACGCCACTACTGCTGTCGCTCAAGTTGACAAAGTCAACCCCATTATCGGAACAGATGGTATGGGACATACTTTCCCTGGAGCATGCGTTCCTTTTGGCATTGTACAATTAAGTCCGGATACAGATACAATCCCTCACAATGTAGATGGTGTATATCAGCCAGAAGTTTATGCTTACTGTGCTGGTTACCAATATCATGATTCTACCATTGTAGGATTTAGCCACACCCACATGAGTGGAACGGGGCATGCTGATTTAGGCGATATCTTATTGATGCCTACAACTGGTCCATTAAAGCTGAACCCAGGCACTAAAGATAATCCAGATACAGGCTATCGTTCTCGTTTTACACACACGACAGAAAAAGCTACTCCAGGATACTATGAAGTAAAACTCGATGATTATGGAGTAAAAGTGCAGTTGACAGCTACTCAAAGAGTAGGGATACATAAATATACCTATCCTACAGGAACCGATGGAAGAGTCATATTGGATTTAAACCATAGCATATACAACTATGATGGAAAAACTCTGTGGGCAAATATACGGGTTGAAAATGATACATTGCTTACAGGTTATCGAATTACCAATGGATGGGCTCGTACCAATTATACTTATTTTGCAATTTCGTTTTCTCAGCCTATCAAGAATTATGGTTATAAAGACTTTCAAAAAATTCAGTACAATGGCTGGTGGCGGAAATTTCCTGTAAATCATAATTTTCCAGAGATGGCAGGAAGGAAACTAGTATCCTATTTTGAATTTGATACAGCCAAGCACCCCGAACTTGTCATCAAAGTAGCACTCTCTGCCACTAGTACAGAGGGGGCTCTAAAGAATCTGCAGGCAGAAGCAGCTTCACAAACTTTCGAACAATTAACCTGTGCAGCAGCCGAACAATGGAAACATCAATTAAATTCCATCGAGATACAAGGAACTTCCGACCAAGAAGCAATGTTTTATACATCATATTATCATACGATGATTAATCCATCTATCTACATGGATGTAGATGGCAAATATCGTGGATTGGATCAAAATATTCATCAAGCTGAAGGATTTAAAAACTATACAGTCTTTTCGCTATGGGATACTTATCGGGCAGAACATCCTCTGTTAATGCTGATGAAGTCTAATGAAGCTCGCGACATGGTTATTTCAATGATTAGACATCAACAGCAAAGTGTTCACGGACTGTTACCTGTATGGAGCCACATGGCCAACGACAATTGGTGTATGAGTGGCTATCATGCAACTTCTGTATTGGCAGATGCCATCAGCAAAGGAGCAGATGTCAATGTAGATGAAGCTCTAAAAGCAATGGTTACAACATCGAATGTCAGTTATCTTGACGGATTAGGAGATTATATCCGCTTAGGATATGTACCATTTGAAGCAAGTAGTACTGCAGCATCTACAACTTTAGAATATTCCTACGATGATTGGACCATTTATTGGACGGCATTGAAAGCGGGTAATAATGAGATTGCAGAAAAATATAAAAAACGTGCTTTAAACTATCGCAATGTATTCGATAAGCAGTTAGGTTTTGCACGCCCACGCTATAAAGACGGCAGTTTCAAAAAAGATTTTGATGTACTACAAACCTATGGAGAAGGATTCATTGAGGGAAATTCCTGGAATTTTTCTTTTCTAGCTCCTCATGATGTAAAAGGATTAATCAAGTTGATGGGCGGAGAAAAACAATTTCTATCCAAGCTAAATGAATTGTTTACCATGCACTTGTCCCAAAAGTATTATGAGAACAATGAAGATATAACAGAAGACTGTCTGATTGGTGGTTATGTACATGGAAACGAACCGAGCCATCACATTCCTTATCTTTATGCATGGACTTCACAACCATGGAAAACACAATATTGGGTACGTGAAATCATGAATAAAATGTATAAAAACCATATTCGGGGATTAGGAGGAAATGACGACTGTGGTCAGATGTCGGCCTGGTATATATTTACAGCTATGGGATTCTATCCGGTCTGCCCAGGTACAGACCAGTATGTACTAGGAGCACCTTATCTTCCTTATATCAAGTTAAGCTTTGAAAATGGACAATGTTTTGAGATTAAAGCGCCAGGAGTAAGTGATACAAAACGTTATGTAAAGAAAGTACACCTGAATGGAAAACCTTATTCCAAAATGTATATTACTCATCAGGATCTGTTAAACGGTGGAGTTTTGGAATTTGAAATGAGCGACAAACCCAACAAACAAAGAGGTCTTAAAGAATCGGACAAACCTTATTCTATGACTGATGGAGAATAAGGAAACCATATACGTTTTTTATAATCATTTACTATGAACAAAAAATGGATAATATTGACAAGCTGTTTAGTATTATTGGCCCTTTCAGCTTGTACCATGAGAGAATCGAAAAAAGCAGAGACATCTCAGCAAATTGAAAACACAGATACAGATTCTACATGGAATAATTATTTTATAGGAAATATCATCTTTGAAGATAAAGCTCCTCAAAGTGAAGGCTCCTGCATTTATCACAATCTAATTCCCGATCCGTCATCTTATATAAGCAAACAAGCGCGTACCGTATTGAATACGCTATACTATAGTCCCAAAGATAGTATTGCACCAGTACATACTTTACATTATACATTGGAAGATATTGATGGAATTTCTGCTAAAGGAGGTTCTGACGGAGACATTTCTATTTTCTATAGTACACGCCACATCGCAAAGTCATTTGCTCACAAAGATACGGCGAAAGTAGACTTTGAAACACGAGGAGTATTATTGCATGAATTAACTCACGCTTACCAACTGGAGCCACAGGGCATCGGTACATATGGTACAAATAAAGTATTTTGGGCATTTATTGAAGGTATGGCAGATGCAGTACGGGTAGCCAATGGTGGCTTTCATGGCGAAGAGGATCGTCCGAAAGGTGGAAACTACATGGACGGTTATCGAACTGCCGGTTATTTCTTTGTCTGGTTGCGCGACAATAAAGACCCTGATTTCTTGCGTAAATTTAATCAAAGTACATTGAAAGTCATTCCTTGGTCGTTTGATGGAGGTATTAAGTACGCTTTGGGAAAATCTTATGCTATCGATGATTTGTGGAGAGAATATCAAATTGCAGTAGGAGACATAAAAGAAAATAAATAATGAAACGAATCGTAGGATGTATAGTTTGTTGTATCTTCTTTTCATTTGTAAAAGCAGAACATTTAACCTCGTATGTGAATCCGTTTGTTGGAACAGACGGTTATGGCAATGTATATCCAGGAGCTCAGATTCCTTTTGGAGGGATACAAATCAGCCCGGATACAGATGATGATTTTTACGATGCTGCTTCCGGCTATAAATATTCTCATCCCACATTGATGGGGTTTAGCCTGACTCATTTAAGCGGTACAAGTATACCCGATTTAGGTGATTTCTTATTCGTACCAGGAACTGGAGAAATCAAATCGGTTCCCGGAACGCACAAAGAGCCGGAGAAAGGTTATCGTTCACGTTATTCTCACGATAAAGAATGGGCATCTCCAGGATATTATGGAGTTGAACTTACCGATTATGGTGTAAAAGCTGAAATGACTGCCTCATTGCGCAGTGGAATTTTCCGCTTTACATATCCGAAATCGAACCAAGCCTTTATTTTAATTGATATGAATCATACTTTATGGCAAAGTTGTCCATGGGCCAATCTGCGCCAAATCAATGATTCCACACTGGTTGGCTATAAATTGGTCAAAGGATGGGGACCTGAACGGCATATTTACTTTGCTGCAACTTTCTCTTGTAAGCTGAATGATTTCCAGATTCTCCAGGATAGCAAGCAGGTTATCTATAACACCAAACGTTTCCGGAGTCATCTGGAAGCATGGGGAGAAAAACTGATGGCTTGTATACGACTTAAAACTGAGGCAAATGAGGTTGTATATGTAAAGACAGCCATTTCAGGTGTAAGTACAGAAGGTGCATTGAAAAATTTACAAGAACTAAACGGACTTGGTTTTGAGGACGTACGAAAAGCAGCCGATGAACAATGGGAAAAGGAGCTATCCAAATTTCAAGTAAAGGGTGATTTAAAAACCAAACAGACTTTTTATACAAGTGCTTATCATGCAGCACTACACCCGTTCATTTTTCAAGATGTAGACGGCAATTATCGAGGATTAGATAAAAACATTGAAAAAGCAACAAACTTCACGAATTATACTACTTTTTCATTTTGGGACACCTATCGGGCCTTTCATCCATTATTAAATCTGATAAATCAACCGCTACAAGCCAACATCGCCAATTCAATGTTGGCACATTATGATAAAAGCGTAGAACACATGCTTCCTATCTGGTCTTTCTACGGGAATGAAACCTGGTGTATGATAGGATATCATGCAGTTTCTGTTCTGGCAGACATGATGGTAAAAGGAGTAAAAGGATTCGACTATAAACGAGCTTATGAGGCGATGAAAACAACAGCTATGAATCCTCACTATGACTGCTTACCTGAGTATTGTAAGTTAGGCTATGTTCCATTCGATAAAGAAGCCGAATCGGTCTCCAAAACCCTTGAGTATGCATATGATGACTATTGCATAGCTCAGGCAGCAAAACTATTAGGCAAGAAAAACGACTACCAATATTTTATGAAACGCTCTAAAAACTACCGCAACCTGATTGATCCTGAAACTTTTTATATGCGCGGAAAAGATTCAAAAGAAAATTGGCGAGAACCATTCAATCCTACCGCTTATCAAGGACCTGGTTCTGTAAATGGGTGGGGCGATATTACAGAAGGTTTTACAATGCAATATACCTGGTCTGTTCCCCATGATTTTGAAGGATACATAGCTGTTGCAGGAAAGGATTTTCTATTGAAGCGACTAGATGAATTATTTACAACGAAAATGGATAAAGACATTCCTGGTGCCCATGATATTCAGGGACGCATCGGAGGATATTGGCATGGCAACGAACCTTGTCATCATGTTGCCTATTTATATAATCAATTAGGAGAGCCTTGGAAATGTCAGAAATGGGTACGTACGATTGTCAACCAATTTTACGGTAACCAGCCTAATTCGTTAAGTGGTAACGATGACTGCGGACAAATGTCGGCTTGGTATATCTTTAACTGTATGGGATTTTATCCTGTAGCTCCCAGCAGTAATATATACAGCATCGGCTCTCCTTGTGTGGAAGCAATCACAGTGCAACTGAGTAACAAAAAACAGATAGAAGTAACGACTCAGAACTGGTCACCTACAAATGTCTATGTGAAAACTTTGTATGTAAACGGGAAAAAGCGGGAAAGGCCTTTCTTGAAATATGACGAAATACAGAATGGAGTTAAACTACATTTTATAATGAGTAGTAAACCTAATAAAAAGTTTGGGATCTACTGACATGTCATGTACGCTCAATAACCAGCTGTGCGGTAAATGTACAATCCTTAAAATTGTCGATATTTTGGCGGTTAAGAGTATAACAAAATAATAGAAATAAATGAATTTTGTTAGTGTACCAATTAACATAAACTTTAATTCCTTTATCTAAAATTACAAAAAAGATGTGTGTAAAATATCACTCAGAAATTATTAGCTACATGTATATGTTGTTATCATATGCTCAATCAAGCATCAAGCAAACGAGCAACCAATAGTGAATCAAAAGACATACCACAAAGATACGGATCAAAATTTGACAATCAGGGATACATCGAACCTGTTAAGATAATTTTTGAAAAGGTGTAAAGCCTGTACGTATGAATGATAAATGTATAACTAAATAATATTCTAATAGCCTATGAAATGAACTTTATTAGCCTTAAGGATGAGATGTTTAGATAAGCACCTCTAGCGTGAATAAATCATTTTATTTTAAAGTATTAATCAAACATAACTATGAAAAAAGAATCGAGATTTCTGAATGTTATGAAATTTTCAACCCTCCTTCTTTCTACATGCTCGGTGCCTGCATTGGCTACTCCTGCCAGTTTGCCAAACTCGAACAGTAATATTCAAGGAAATGGAGTGGCTAGTGGGGTGACTAGCCAAATTGAAAAACGGGCTGAATATACTCATGAGAATAGCTTCTACATGATTCAGCAAGGCAATCAAATCAATGGTGTAGTAATAGACAAGAAAGGTGAACCTATTATTGGTGCCAATATTATGGAAAAAGGGACATCGAATGGTACTATTACTGATTTTGATGGTAAATTCTCATTGAATGTCTCTGCCAAAGCAACCTTAGTAATTAGCTATATTGGGTATACGACACAAGAAATTCCAGCCAGCAAAGCAACAGGAGGATCGCTTACCGTTACTCTATCCGAAGATACAGAAATGATGGATGAAGTTGTAGTAGTAGGTTACGGTACAATGCGTAAGTCCGATGTCACCGGTTCTATTGCCAGTACACGTGGATCTGATATTTTGAAGACACAATCTTTCAGCGCATTGGACGGATTGAAAGGTAAAGCTTCTGGTGTAAATATTTTTTCCAACTCAGGTCAGCCGGGTGCAGGTATCCGTGTACTTATCCGTGGTGTAAACACCATCAATGCCTCAACAGATCCGTTGTATGTAGTGGATGGCGTAGTTATGGAAGATTTTTACCTGTTGAATCCAAATGATATCGAAAACATAGAAGTATTAAAAGATGCTTCTTCTGCAGCTATTTATGGTGCACGTGGTGCAAATGGTGTAATCTTGGTTACAACAAAACGTGGTAAAACAGATGGAGATGGCCTTTCTATATCTTATCAGGGTTCTGTAAGCTTCGGTACAATGGCCCGTTATATGGAAACATTGACGGCTTCTCAATGGCAAGAGGCGTTCATGCAAGGCTTGGAAAATTCTAATACGTACCATGGTACGAATTATTCTTTGAACAGAGCAGATCATTTTACGGATCCTCGCTACTTTGATGAAAATGGTAACGCCATTTACGACACAAACTGGCAGAAAGAAGCTACACGTACTTCTGTATCACATAATCATCAGTTAAGCATTCAGCAGGCAGGAAAAAATTCATCAATGGGTGCTTTCTTGAATTATACCGACCAGCAAGGTTTGCTATTGAATTCGTATATGAAACGTATCAATGCAAAAATGACGTACGATGCTACTCCTACCAAATGGCTGTCAACTTCTGTCAACTTATTAGTAAACCATTCATGGGGAAATAATGCAGACCACGGCGACGGAGGCCAGAATGCTCTCCGTACAATGATTGAAATGCCAGCATGGTATCCTGTAAAAAATACAGATGGCACCTGGGCCGATGATAACACAGCTGTATTTAAGGATGTCGTAAAATATGCAGCAACAGCTGATAGTCCGGCACAAATGGTACGTTTCTCTTCAGAAGATGGAGCAAACCCCGTACACTTCTTACAGACAGTACAACGTAAACAATACCGTACTCAGATTTTTGGAAATGTAGGATTGACTTTCCACATACTTCCCAGCTTAGATTTGAGAACTCAGTTGGGTATTGATAGCCATAATTATACTAACCGTGAATATGGTCCCCGAGATGTACATGATTTCGGTAAGTCAGATCAGGGTAATGCCTATCAATCAAATTCAAGTACATTATACTGGCAAGAGGAAACTTATTTGACTTATAAGAATTCGTTTGGCAATCACCGAATCAATGCAATGGTCGGTTTGTCATGGCAGGAACGTACTTATGAGTCTTTCAATGCTACGGCTAAGACTTTTGCTGATGATTATTATGGTTACCACAACATGGCAGCCGGAACACAACGTCCTAGCGTAAATTCAGACCACGATCGCTGGGCTATGAACTCATACTTCTTACGTGTAGGCTATTCTTATGGTGACAGATATATGGCAACCGTAACAGGACGTTACGATGGTTCTTCCAAGTTCGGTAAGAATAATAAATATGCTTTCTTCCCATCTACAGGTTTAGCTTGGTATATTTCAAATGAAGAATTCATGAAGAAAGTTCCAGTTATCAGTACTTTAAAATTGCATACCAGCTACGGTATCATGGGTAATAGTGAAATTGGTACTTATGCTTCATTGGCAACCATCGGCCAAGGAACAACAGTTATTGGTGGTGAAACTGTAACGACTGCCTATCTAAGTAAAATGGCCAACAAAGACCTGAAGTGGGAAAAGACAGCACAGTTCGACTTAGGCTTGAATTTCGGATTATTTAAAGATCGTTTGTCATTTGATGTTTCTTACTACCACAAGTATACAAGCGATTTGTTGTATAGCCGTCCGTTACCCTATTCTACCGGTTTCTCTGATATAACAGCTAATATCGGTGAAGTTTCAAATAAAGGTGTCGACTTGATGGTCAGTGCAATTCCTGTCACTAACCATGACTTCACTTGGTCTGCTACCTTGAACCTGAACTACAACAAGAATAAAGTAGAAAAATTAGGCGCAAACAACGAAACCATCTGGAACAACTGGGGTACATTGAAAGTAGGTGAATCACTTTCTTCATTTGGTGGTTATGAATGGCTAGGTATCTACGACTCTGGCGACCAGATTGGTCGTAGTAAAATCGCTACAGAAAAAACTATACTTGGTAAAGGCTTACCCGACTGGACAGGTAGCTTTATTCATAATTTAAGCTATAAGAATTTCGACCTTACTGTAGATATGCAGTTTGTATGGGGAGTAGATGTTTTGCAAGATTTCTTGCACTCTACACAATCTCGTTTCCTGACTTCAGGTTTGTCTACTATTTTAACAGATGCCTGGACTCCAACACATACAAATACTACTGTACAAATGATTTACGACCGTCCTTATGGTGATGGTTATAGCGATCAGAACTTTAACTCATCTTGGATTGCCAACGGTTCATATTTCCGTATGAACATGCTTCAGCTGGGATATACTTTCACACCCGCTATGACCCGTAAGATGGGAATTAAAAATATGAGATTGTACTTTAGTGTAAACAACGCATTTATGATTTGTTCGAAAGATTTCAAAGGATATGATCCTGAATCATCTTCTAAGGGATCTGAAACTTGGGGACAAAACGTTTTGTTCTTCGCTTATCCGAAGGCTCGTACATATACAATCGGTGCGAATGTTACATTCTGATAAAAAATAATATTATGAAACAGATTAAATATATAGTATTTGGCGCATTTAGTTTACTTACAATGGTAACTACGTCATGTAATAATTTTCTAGAAGAAGAGCCGTTGGACCTTAAAACAGATGGTCAGTTCTGGACTTCGGATGCAGATGCCCAATCGGCCGTAAATATGGTTTATTCTGGTGGTGTCCCCTATCTGTATGGTGGCCGTAATACAGGATGGCAGCCTACCCGCTTGATGTACAACGGATTATTATCCGGTCTATTCACCGATGACAAGAAAGATGGCGATTTCTCTGCCAACATGGAAACTTTGAATATAAACTTCCAGACAGTTGCCGGTGATGTTGGTGAACTTTGGCGTGAACCTTATGTCTCTATTGGTCGTTGTAACGTACTAGCTCAGAGATTACCTCAAATGGTTCAAGAGGGAATTATCTCAGAAAACCGCAAAAATGAATTAATGGCTCAGGTATATTTCTTCCGTGCTTGGTCCTATTTCTTCCTTATCAAAGAATTTGGTTGTAAAGATGGTGAAGCAGCAGGTGGAGGTAACGGAGGTGTACCGTTGGTTCTCGAACCATATGAAACAACTAATCCTGATGTTATCAACAAGCCACGTGCTTCTATCGTAACTGTTTATGAACAAATTGAAAAAGACTTAAAAGAAGCCATCAAATATTTGCCAAATACCACATTCTATGAAAACGGTTGTAGAATTACGAGACCTGCCGCACAGGCTTTGCTTGCTTCCGTTTATCTGCAATGGGCAGGCTATCCTCTCCAGAATACAGCCAAATATGCTGAGGCTGCAACAATGGCTGAAAATATAATCAATGGTAATTCTGGTCATACTCTAGAACAAAGCGATGATGATGGAACAAATCAACAGAGTGCTTTTAATAAGATAAAGAATGACAAAACATCTAAGGAAATTATCTACGCGATCGAATATGATGAAGCATTGAACCAAGGTAACCCTTACATCAATTCATGCATGACAAACCAGGCAACAGCATGGGTAGAAGACGACAATTCCAAAGTGTTTGCTACAAGTGTCTTGGCTAATATGTACCACGCAAGCAATGTCATATTGGATAGTTATGTAGATGGAGATGTTCGAATGAAAGAAAAGAACTTTTTCTTCACTACCTATATATCGAAAAGCGGTAAAGTGTTCCAATGTAATCAATATGACAACTGGTTCTGGTTCGAAGATTACGCTATGATCAATTCAAAAAGTTCTAGTCTGAATTTCCCTGTCTTCCGTTTAGCAGAAGTCTATCTGATTGCAGCAGAAGCTCTATTGAAACAGGCAACTCCAAACCCAGATAAAGCTAGAAATTATGTAGCGGAAGTACGTAAACGTGCATTTACAGTTAATGGTATTTTGAATGATAACTATAGCCTGCCGGACCCTATTACAATTGATGATGTATTGACAGAACGTTTACATGAATTACCTCTTGAGTTAAAAGTATGGGATGATATTCGTAGAACTCATTTGTATCCACAGCTTCAGTCTGATAATTCTTTGAAATGGGTGGACATCTCGACTGCAGAAACATATAATAAGCGTGATAATAAGACGTTCAAAAATAATCTGCATATGTTGTTATGGCCTATTCCGCAAAGCGCTATGGAACGTAACCCGAATTTAACTCAGAATCCAGGTTATTGATATACAGCTTAAATCTCAAAAGAAGAGAAAAGTATATCAGAGCTCGACTGAACAATCAGGAAAGCTACAGATTGTAAGATGAATATAACGCCCTATCATACTTTTGGAGGATTACTTCCGTTCTGTGAGTCATGATAGGGCTCTTTTTATAAGGCCAAAGACTTAGCCACAAGATATGAATTAGCCCTATCTCACTTGTGATTAACACATCCTTTATTAACAAATAAAAAATTATCTACATATGAAACACGCTCTTATTATCTTACTATTTCTAACCGGTTTGAGCACTGCACTCTGGGCCAAAAAGACTGATTTGACCAGTTATGTCAATACATTGCAAGGTACGAATTCTAAATATGAGCTGACCAGAGGGAATACCTATCCGACTACTGCCTTACCCTGGGGAATGAATTTTTGGACACCTCAAACAGGCCCGAATGGAAGTGGCTGGATTTATCAACACTTTAAAGATTCAATTCGCGGTTTCAGACAAACCCACCAATGCAGCTCTTGGACCAATGACTATTCTGTATTCTCACTGATGCCCGTCAGTGGAAAGCTGGAAGTAAATCAATATAAAAGAGCAGCTAAATTCAGCCATAAAAATGAGATTGCACATCCCGATTATTACAAAGTAACCTTTACAAACCAAGTTACTACCGAGATGTCGCCTACAGAGAGAGGAGTTCATATGCGTTTTTCCTTCCCAACCAAGAGAAATTCATATGTCGTATTAGATGCATATAAGGGAGGAGGTTATATAAAAATCATACCTTCCGAACATAAAATTATTGGATATAACAAGAATGCCAACCATAGTGTACCTAAAGAATTTGCCAATTACTTTGTCATAGAGTTCGATAAGCCATTCGAGTCATACGGAACATGGACTGGTGAAGAAGGAATTATCTCGGCAGGCAATCAAGAAGTGAAAGATGATTATGCCGGTGCCTATGTACAATTTAGAAAAGGCAGCAAAGTACAGGCAAAAATTGCTTCATCTTATATTAGTATTGAGCAAGCAGAACTGAACTTAAAGCAGGAGTTAGGAACTCACAAATCGGTTGAAGAAACACGCCGTGTGGCAAAGGACGTCTGGAATAAGGCATTAGGAAAGATCCTTGCAGAGGGTGGATCAGAGGAGCTGAAATCTACGTTTTATTCCTGTTTCTTCCGCTCCATGTTGTTTCCTCATAAGTTTTATGAGTACGATAGCCAAGGTAACCCTATTTATTATAGCCCTTATGATGGTAAGATACATAAAGGTTATATGTATACCGATAACGGATTTTGGGATACATTCAGAGCCCAGTTTCCGTTGAATGCACTTTTACATCCAAGCTTTCATGATAGTTACATTACCAGCTTGATTACAGCCTACGACCAAAGTGGGTGGTTGCCCTCCTGGTCATTTCCCGGCCACCAAGGGGGAATGATCGGCAATCATGCGTTGTCATTAATTGCTGACGCGTGGGCAAAAGGTTTCCGTTCATATGACCCTAAACATGCAATGGAAGCCATGTTACACGAAGCGACGAACAAAGGTCCTGGAGGACCTGCCAATGGACGTGATGGTTGGAAAGAATACTTCATCTACGGGTATGTACCTTATCCAGATGTTAAAGAAGCAACAGCAAAGACTTTGGAGTATTGCTATAACGACTGGTGTGCCATGGAATTTGCCAAAATGACGGGACAGACATTCTATGAAAAATTATTCGAGAAGAATGTATACAACTATAAGAATGTTTTTGATTCGTCTGTTGGATTTATGCGCGGAAGGCAAAAGGATGGTACATGGTATCCTAATTTCGATCCTACAGAATGGGGAGGTCCATTCACGGAAGGATGTGCATGGCATTACCTATGGTCTGTATTTCATGATATTCAAGGATTAATTAACCTGTTAGGAGGCGACAAAGCCTTTGTGGCTAAATTGGATTCTGTATTTACAGCTCCCAATACATTCAAGGTAGGCACTTATAAACGAGTAATCCATGAAATGGCAGAAATGGAGATGATTAACATGGGCCAATATGCACATGGAAATCAGCCTATCCAGCACATGATATATCTATATAACTATGCAGGAGAGCCATGGAAAACGCAAAAATGGGTACGCAAAGTGATGGCCAATTTATATAATTCTACTCCTAACGGCTATCCGGGAGACGAAGATCAAGGACAAACTTCTTCATGGTATGTAATTAGTGCCATGGGATTATATGCTGTTTGCCCCGGAACAACAGAATATGTAATTGGCAGCCCCGTCTTTCCCAAAATGACGATTCAACTTGAAAATGGGAAACAATTAATTATTGAAGCAGAAGACAACAATGCAGAGAACGTATACATACAATCTGCTACATTCAATGGAAAGCCCTTTACAAGAAATTATCTAGAATATGATGAGCTGATGAATGGAGGCGTTATTCATTATAAAATGGGTAACAAACCTACATTCGATAGAGGAATAAAAGCTGAAGATCGACCCTATTCCTTCTCAGTAGGACGATAAAAACGCACTATTTCTAAGTTAGAATAAAAGGCCAATTCGGTTATCCGATGAGGCCTTTTTTATATCAGAATATTTTCGTAATGCCTCAAACAAAGCTTTTTACAAACTCATCGATAGAGAAGTGAGAACTAACAACTCTCCTACTCCAAGGTATACAGAAATCTATCTTTACAAGCCTTATATAAATATAAAAAAACCTCGCTACAGGTTTTCCTGTGCGAGGTTTTATAAGGTAATCTCCAGAAACCGTTTCCAGTTTCCGTGATGTAGATTATCAATTGATTACAATTTCGGACCAGCAGCAACCAAAGCTTTACCAGCTTCGTTACCTGTGAACTTAGCGAAGTTCTTGATGAAGCGAGCAGCCAAGTCTTTAGCTTTTTCTTCCCACTTGCAAGCGCAATCGTAAGTGTCACGCGGATCCAAGATCTTCGGATCAACACCCGGCAATTCAGTCGGAACAACGAAGTCGAAGTAAGGAATAGTCTTAGTAGGAGCTTTTTCGATAGAACCATCCAGGATAGCATCGATGATACCACGAGTATCACGGATAGAAATACGTTTGCCAGTTCCGTTCCAACCAGTGTTAACCAAGTAAGCCTTAGCACCAGTCATCTTCATCTTCTTAACCAGTTCTTCTGCATATTTAGTTGGGTGCAATGACAAGAATGCAGCACCGAAGCAAGCAGAGAATGTCGGAGTCGGTTCAGTGATACCACGTTCTGTACCAGCCAACTTAGCAGTAAATCCTGACAGGAAGTAGTACTGAGCCTGTTCTTCGTTCAAGATAGATACTGGAGGCAATACACCGAATGCATCAGCAGACAAGAAGATAACTTGTTTTGCGTGAGGACCTTTAGAAACCGGTTTAACGATGTTGTTGATGTGGTAGATAGGATAAGAAACACGAGTGTTTTCTGTTACGCTCTTATCAGCGAAGTCAATCTTACCGTTAGCATCTACAGTAACGTTTTCCAGCAAAGCGTCACGTTTGATAGCGTTGTAGATATCCGGTTCAGATTCCTTATCCAAGTTGATAACCTTAGCGTAGCAACCACCTTCGTAGTTGAATACACCTTCGTTATCCCATCCGTGTTCGTCATCACCGATCAACAGACGTTTCGGGTCAGTAGACAAAGTTGTCTTACCTGTACCAGACAGACCGAAGAAGATAGCTGAGCTCTTGCCTTCCTTGTCTGTGTTAGCAGAACAGTGCATAGAAGCGATACCACGCAACGGGTTGAAGTAGTTCATCATAGAGAACATACCTTTCTTCATTTCACCACCGTACCAAGTGTTCAGGATAACCTGTTCCTTAGTAGTCAAGTTGAATACAACAGCTGTTTCTGAGTTCAGACCCAGTTCTTTGTAGTTTTCAACTTTAGCTTTAGAAGCGTTGTAAACAACGAAGTCAGGTTCGAATGATTCCAATTCTTCTTTAGAAGGACGGATGAACATGTTAGTTACGAAGTGAGCCTGCCATGCAACTTCCATGATGAAACGAACTTTCAGACGAGTAGCTTCGTTAGCACCGCAGTAACCATCAACTACATACAGTTTCTTGTTTGACAATTCTTTTGAAGCCAAAGCTTTCAAAGCGTTCCAAGTTTCTGTAGTAACAGGTTTGTTATCGTTTTTGTATTCTTCTGAAGTCCACCATACAGTGTTTTCACTTGTAGCGTCTTTTACCAAGAATTTATCTTTAGGAGAACGACCAGTGTAGATACCAGTCATTACGTTTACTGCACCCAGTTCAGTTACCTGACCTTTTTCATAACCTTCCAGACCAGCTTTTGTTTCTTCAGCGAACAATACGTCGTAAGAAGGATTGTGTACGATTTCTACGGTTCCAGTGATACCGTACTTAGTAAGATCTAAATTTGCCATTGTTCAAATGATTAATTTGGTTATTATATCAAATGTTTAGTTTTCCGTTTATACCGTCCAATAGACCAGTAAGTTCAGACCCCCTCGTCTTTGGCGATACAAAAGTAGTAGTTTATTTTTAAACTAAAGAAGTTATTACAGAAAAAAATCCGTAATAAAGTAAAGATTTATACTTGTGTAACAAATCTGTCATTTCGACATTGCAACTATGAATATTATGACCTGAAACAAGAAGTCTGTTTACCTAATTTTTCAAGATTAAAGCCCTATCAAAAGAAATTCACGATACAAATAAAACTCCCAAAGCCGCAACTATCCTTGCTTTACTAACTACCTCTAATAAAGTACATTATTTGACAGTATCCAAAGTTCCGGACAATCTTTACTGCCAAAGGAAATGTTTATCACTTCCACATCGGCCACAACACATCCGCATCGCCATATCTGGAAAGAAGCGAATACAAACAAAAACAAGCCCAAGAGTACACTAATCCTCCTATTTATATTGCTAAAACTTATCTTGCCGACTTTACCTCCACAAGACACAACCCGTTTACACCTGATATATTTCACGAATTATCCGTATATTTGCGGCATAAACATGTAACAATCAAAAAAAGAGAAACAATCTATGAAAATTGTAGAACTGAACCGGAATAATAGTATTCTAAACCAGTATCTGGCAGAGATTCGCGATGTAAATATACAAGGTGACAGCCTGCGTTTCCGCCGTAACATTGAGCGTATCGGAGAAATCATGGCATACGAAATCAGCCGTGACCTTCCTTATCAATCGCTGGAAATACAGACGCCCTTAGCCATGGCAACCGAAAATGTTCCTGCCATACAGCCTGTCATCGCTACTATCCTGCGTGCCGGACTGCCGTTGCACCGGGGATTCATCAATTATTTCGACCGCGCTGAGAATGCTTTTGTTTCGGCTTACCGCAAATACATAGACGCCGACAATTTTGATATTCATATAGAGTACATTGCTTCTCCACGTCTGGACGGAAAGACACTGATTCTGGTAGACCCGATGCTGGCTACAGGCGGTTCAATGGAGCTTGCCTACAAAGCATTGCTCACCAAGGGTGAACCTGCACACATACATATTGCATCCGTCATTGCCAGCCGACAGGCAGTGGAACATGTACAGAAGGTATTTCCGCGGGACAAAACTACGGTATGGTGTGCAGCCGTCGATCCGGAACTGAACGCGCACTCTTACATTGTACCGGGACTGGGAGATGCCGGTGACTTGTGTTACGGAGAAAAAGAATAGGCTGTTTCGGAGCAAGCATGCTTTTGTTCCGGAAATTCACGGGCAAGTATGAATTGTTTTTTTTACAAAAGATTTTAGTTTTTGTACAAAAAAAATAAAAAGATGCAGATGTTTCATTTCTTCCTTGCAGAAAAACAAATTAAGATATCAGGGGAAAAAGAGAACATCATTTAAATAACGAAATAAATAGTCACGGTGTTTCATTCTTTTAAGATGAAACACCGTGACTATTATTTATGCATATAAATCAGTGAAACGTAAAAATACCTTCTTCTACATCACTGAAAATAACATTATAGCGATTATCATTCTATTTTTACTCCGATCACTGTATAGCCATCTTCCGGATCCTCCAATATCAATTCAGAAGAAGTAATAGAAACGACATTTAATATATCAGCATCTCCATCACCAAAATCAAGGATTAACAAGGAAGTCTTTTCATTATAAGTATATTCAAACAAACTATCTTCAGAATCATCTTCATAACGACCAATACCGTCAGCTCTAAACGTTACATAATAAATACCGTCATCATTGAATCTCCATGTACCAACAAGACCAGAAGCATTATTCTTATCCTTGCCGCTACCGCCATCATCATCAGAACATGAAGAAAACATCAAGGCGAATAATACAATTAAAACACTCCCAAAAGTCCAAAACAATTTCTTACATTTTTCCATAATATCAATAATTAAAAGTTATACCCCAATGAAACCATAACAGAACTTGTCTTCACTTTTTTACAGAGCTCCATAATATCTTTAGTATATCCTAAACCTACATGTAAGCTATTATAATCCAATCCTATACCAATCTGCCATCCCATTTGAAAGCGTTTCCAAACCTGATCTTTATCAGCATCCAAATTATCTTCCATTTCTTTTTTATCGAGAAGATTAGTAGTTTGTGATAAATCATTATAATCTTTTAAATCATCCCATAAATCTTCCTCCGAAGAACCTTCAGGCAAATCATCGGAATCATCCAAAGCAAATTTCATATTACCTAATAAATTTACCTTAAAATTAAGACCCGCATATGGAATTAAAGAAACATCTCCAAAAGTCAATTTATAAGCAAGACTTACAGGAACTTTCAAATTCAGAGTAGAATAACTTGCTTTTAAATCATAAGTTCCTCCGTTCCAATTAACAGTCCAGTACGATCCCATGGCTTCAGCCAAGTCTTCATGATCTAAACTTTTAAAAGCGTATTGCATATTCACTCCTGTTGCTATAAATATAGGTAGTTTTTTAACAATGCTGAATCCCTTTTCATATCCCAAAGAGAAGCCTGTCATATTAAATCCATCCTCTCCTTTGATATCTGTTATATACTTCATCGGGCTAAAAGATACAGAAATTCGGTCCCAACCGTTCAAATCAACTTTATAAGAGCTGCCTGAATTAAAAGAAGAGGCTGTAGAAGTCTGGGATTTGTTGCCAGAGTTGACAAATTGTGCGGAAGCACTAACAGATACCAATGTCATAAAAGCCATTAAAAATAATCTAACATTTTTCATTGTTGTTCATAAATTAGTTAATAATTAAAATTCATTTTCCAGATATTTGCAGTTCCATCTATACTCCCCCTTTGGGAAATAAAATAAATAAATCGTCCATCTTTACTCCAGACGGGACTGAGGTCATCAGCTGCATGATAAGTCAGTTGGGCAAAGCCTGTACCATCTGTCCTACATACAAATAGGTCGGTATTAGGATACACAAAGCCATTACCATGTAGCAGACTTTCACCAACAAACAAAATCCATCTGCCATCAGGAGAAAGTACCGGAGAAGTAAAATTTTTGTCAGGATCTGCCATAATACAAGTTTCAACACCCTTCTCATAATCAATTTTCCAGATTTCGGACTTTCCTGAAACATTTGTACGAACACACAAAAAAGCATGCTCACCCGGAACTGGACAAGGATTCATTCCAGACGAATAACTCGACAAGAAATTATTACCGACGTTATAGCTCCAAATACTGACTCCCATTCGTTCCTGACGAGCAAACAACAAAAGCTTCATATCTGAAGAATATACGGGAGAAAAATCCTGATTACCACTGGTCATCTGCCGGCATACATAACCGTTATCTGATGAAGTCTGGAATATTTGATTCTCATTTCCGCGCTGTTCTGAAAAACAAATATATTTACCATCGGGAGAATAAGAGAAATCCCATATAGCAGTACGATTTGTTCGTTGTACAGATCCTCCTTGACGATTTAAGTCTTTAATAAAAATATTGACTGTATTATTTCTACATGATAAATAGGCTATCTGAGTTCCTTCACGAGAAATGTCTAAAATACGGTTTGAAATCCAGTTCAATGAAGAGCCAGAACGAGTAACAAGAGGCATACAGACATAATCTCCTACAGTAGTAATTTTCGTAAATTCAGTACCCGATTCTTCTTGAACTGATACAACTGAATAGTCAACTCGCTGTGCAAATAAAGAATATGACATACACAGCATGGCGACTAATGAGATAATATAAATACGGAGGTTCATAAACATTTTTTATTTTTATAATGTCAATTTCATAAGATATATACAGATTTATTTCTGTTCGAAAAGCTGAGATCTTATGCTAGCCGAAAAACCTTCAAAGAAATCATGCTGCAAAATGATGGAAATACGAACCAGCAGGCAAGTATCAATGCTTTCCTTCTGAAAAATACGATAGATATTCGAACGATCACAAGATAGTTTTCTTGCAAGCCATGCCACACTCCGTTCTTGCTTCTCCAATTCTTGCTTGATAACTTGTCCAATATGTTCCATTCTCTAATCTATCTTCAAAATATACAATTACAAAATTATGTAAAAAAATATATACTCCTTTTCGACATATGTTGCATAATTGCCCCACTTATATTGCAAAATTTACAGCAGACAAAAAGCTATATTTATTTACCAGAAAAGGTGTTATATTGATTTTTCAAAAATAGAGATTATAAAATAAGATAAAAAAACAAAAGTGTCCCACTTCTTAAAGTGAGACACTTTTGTCATTTATTCTTACACATATCAACAAATTTCGTAGGAGAAATACCATATTTATCAGAAAAATTCCGGTAAAAAGTAGAACGGGAATTGAAACCTGATAAATAAATAAGTTCTTTAATACTTTTATTACTTCCCGATTCTATCAATCTTTTAAAATGTCGTAAACGTAAATCATTAATATACTCTCTAAAGCTACTGAAACCGGCAAACTTTATTGCTAACGACAATTGATTTTCTTTTATTCTCAAAGTTTCCGACAATATATGTAAATTATAGTCAGAATTGGTATATGCCTGAGTTGCATATAAATGATTTTCAATCTGACTAAACAGGGACAAAAACATATCTGGCATCCCTCTTTCGGGCATAGTTCTTTCTTCTTTATTATTCATACAACGACTGGAAAATGGATTTTCTTTCAGTAAGTACTGAATTGAAAAAAATACAGCAAATAGAATAGAAGTCGCCCCAAATAAGTTGAATATAAATTCATTGATAAATAACGTAAACAAACAGTAAATGAGTACAAAAAGACAAATAATTCCAATAAACACATACATCATCCCATTTATCTGTCGATAAACCTCCCGTCGAAATAAGGGATAAAAACAAAAAAAGATGGGAGTTATAATAGAGAAAAAGAACAAAATAACCCTTAACATAACATCCGTATATCTCCAACAGGCAAATACATCTGAAAAGGTGAGCAAAGGCGTCATTTCACCATTGAATCCCAAATAACACACTCCAACAGTGGTAAATAGGATGGACGGAAGTAAAAAAAAGAGTATCCTGAAAGGAGTAAGGTAGCCGGGTAGCAAAGAAGCTGTAGGGAATAATGCTACAATACTTGCCAAGACATACCATTTCAACATTTTTTCGATATTCAGTAAATCAGTGAAACGATATTCTGGAGTATCAGTTACAATTGTCAGCCAGCCAATATTCTCCCACATAAATACGGCACCGATACAAAAAGCAATAATCCCCCAATAGAACTTCGGATAATTATCGCCTGCACAATAAGCTAACACTATCCCTAATATACAAGCAATCAGATCAAAACATAATTCAACTGATAAATATAATACTCCCATATCTCAACTTACTACTGCTACTAATAAATAATTGATAAAAGTAGAATAAATTGAAGTTTCTAGCAAATCGTTTCCATAGCAAAACAATAAATAAGAAAATTTCTGTAAAATAAAAGCCACCATATGACTAATAAAATCATATAGTGGCTTCCGTTTATTCTTAAAAACTCAGTATCTTAAAATACTATTTTATCTCCCAGGTATCATTGGTAGCTAGCAACTCGGCAAAATTATGGTATTTCTTCTTTGCTGAAACTTCTTCTATCTGAGCTTCTACAGCCTCATCGTAGGTAGGAGCTCCTACATCACGAATCACTCCCAAGGCTATCGGGAAGTCAGGACCTTCCATCAGAGCCAGCTTCAGCTGAAGGGTATGGTCTTCACAGTGGGCATCGTGTACCAGAATATCTTTTTCCGTAATACCGTTTTCGCCCAATTTGACAACCTTCAGTCCGAAACCTTCCTGCATCAATCCAAATTCCTTATTCGGGCCGAACAGCATCGGCTTGCCGTGCTCCAGATAAATGGCATTACGCTCACGGTCTTCCTTCTTCGCTACAGCGTTGTGGGTCCCGTCGTTGAAAATCACACAGTTTTGAAGGACTTCTACTACCGATGTCCCTTTATGGCGGGCAGCGGCTTTCAAAACGTCAACAGAAGGGCCTCCGTCGACTGCCACACAACGGGCGAAGAAACGTCCGCGAGCGCCAAAGCACAATTCAGCCGGACGGAACGGGTCTTCTACCGTACCATATGGCGATGACTTGCTGACAAAGCCACGTGCTGAAGTCGGAGAATATTGTCCCTTGGTCAGTCCGTAAATACGGTTATTCAATAAAATGATGTTAATATCCACATTACGGCGAATGGCATGAATGAAATGGTTACCACCAATGGCCAGTCCGTCTCCATCACCTGAAATCTGCCAGATGGTAAGAGCGGGATTCACCACTTTGGCACCTGTAGCAATGGCTGCGGCACGTCCGTGAATGGTATGCATGCCATAGGTATTCATATAGTAAGGCAAACGCGACGAACAACCGATTCCTGAAATAACGGCTATTTCGTGAGGTGGTACTCCCAGTTCGGCCAATGCCTTATGAAAGGAATTCAGAAATGCATGGTCGCCGCATCCCGGACACCAGCGTGGCTGACCTGCCTTGTAATCTGCTGCTGTATATTTTGTTTCGCTCATTGTTTATTCCTCCATTAATTTAGTGAATGCTTCAACCAGTTCCTGTACGACAAAAGGCTGTCCCTTTACCTGATTGAACTGATGCAGGTGGATACCTTCAACTTTCATGCGCAAGTAACCTGCCAACTGTCCCATATTTTGTTCGGCTACTACAATCTTCTTATAGCGACGGAGTACGTCTTCTGTATTCTTAGGCAAAGGATTGATGAATTTGAAATGAGCCAACGCTGCTTTTTTCCCGCGTCTGTTCAGTTCATCCATAGCCGAATGCAGATGGCCGTATGTTCCGCCAAAGCCTACAATCAGCAAGTCCGCATCCGGATTGCCTTCAATCTTCAGTTCTGGAGTAGAATCGGCAATCTTCGCCACTTTCTCGGCACGCAGATGAGTCATCAGATTATGATTTTCCGGCTCAGTAGAAATAGCTCCTGTTTCGTTGCTCTTTTCCAGTCCACCGATACGGTGCATAAAGCCTTCCATACCCGGAGTAGCCCAGTAACGTACGCCTGTCTGCGGATTACGCTGGAAAGGTGTCCACGTTCCGGCCATGTCGGGAGTAACATACGGAGGACAAATAGCAGGATAGTCATTCATATCGGGCAAGCGCCATGCTGCCGAACCGTTGGCAATATAAGCATCCGTCAGTAAGACAACCGGTGTCATGTGTTCCAACGCAATCTTGCAGGCCATATAAGCTGCGTCGAAGCAGTCAGTCGGCGAAGATGCCGCAATGACAGGCATCGGACTTTCACCGTTTCTACCGTATAATACTTGCAGAAGGTCTGTCTGTTCCGATTTAGTAGGAAGACCGGTAGAAGGTCCTCCACGCTGTACATCGACAATCACCAGCGGCAGTTCTGTAATCACCGCCAAGTTCATGGCTTCACTCTTCAGGCAGATACCCGGACCCGATGTCGTGGTAACGGCAAGCGCACCGGCAAAAGCAGCTCCTACGGCCGAAGCACATCCAGCAATTTCATCTTCACACTGAACAGTCTTAACACCCAGTGATTTATGCTTTGCCAGTTCGTGCAGGATATCGGTAGCCGGAGTAATAGGGTATGAACCCAGATAAAGCTGCAAGCCTGCTTTTTCGGCAGCCGCTATCAGCCCGTACGCCGTGGCCTTATTTCCGTTGATATCCATGTAACGTCCCTTTACCTTCTGCTCCTTGCTGGGCACCATATAACTCATGGCAACCGAAGCGTGGGTGTTTTCTCCAAAATGATAACCGTCGTAAAGAACTTTCACGTTAGCTTCTGCTATTTCGGGTTTCTTCGCAAACTTTTCACGCAACAGTTTTTCGCCTACGCTTATGTCACGATGGAAAAGCCAGCACACCAGTCCAAGGGCAAACATATTCTTGGTACGCATGATGGACTTGTTATCCAGCCCGCTGTCTTTCAGACTTTCCTTACACATCGTTGTGATGGCAGCTTCCACTACCTCGTTCTTAATGCCAAGTTCCGAGAACGGATTTTCCAGCATGAACTGGGCTTTTTCCAGATCGCGCTTTGTAAAAGAATCAGTATCGATAATAATAACCGACTGAGGTTTGCAAAATTTATACTGTGTCTTCAATGCAGCGGGATTCATCGCTACCAGTACATCGCATTTGTCGCCCGGAGTATATACTTTTCCGGAACCAATGTGTACCTGAAATCCTGATACTCCGGTCAATGTTCCCTGCGGAGCACGAATATCGGCCGGATAATCCGGAAAGGTACTGATATCATTTCCTTCGGCAGCCGAGATATTGGAAAACATATTCCCCGCCAGCTGCATACCGTCGCCTGAATCACCCGAGAAGCGAACAACTACATCATCCAGCTCCTTGACTATCATTTCTTCTGCCATAATATGCTATTTAAAGTTTACAAATTCACTAGTCGCAAAATTGGCGAACTTCCTTTAAAAATCAAAATAAAACCGCATTTATTTCATTTGTAAAGGTATACCTCAAGTTTTTCAAACAATAATAGTAGAATATTCTGAAAAAACAGTAAATTTGCAATCCCTGCCCTTGTAGTTCAACGGATAGAATAGAAGTTTCCTAAACTTTTGATTCGGGTTCGATTCCCGACGAGGGTACTTTCACAAAAAAAAGGCCATGTCAAAAGACACAGCCTCTTTCCGAAAAACAAATTAGAGTTTTATTCTGCTTCGTTCAGTGTTGCAATACTTACACGGTTCCAGTCGGGTTCCGAGAACATAGAGCCTACACCCTGACCTTCTGCCGTAATACGGTTTTCTTTTATCTTGTACTTGTTCATCAAGATCGTTTTTACAGCTTCAGCACGTTGTCTGGCAATGCGTGCATTTACTTCTGCACTACCTTCGGGCGAAGCATATCCCTTAATTACTACAGTGCTGGCAGGATTGTTCTTCATGTAGGTAGCAATACGCTCTACATTAGGCAACTGATCTACACTAACGGTAGTCTTTCCCTGACCAAAGGTTACAACTGATTCCAATGACTTGGAATGAGTGTTCTGAACCACTGTTTCAACCTTTGCAGGAGCATTCATACACTCGTTCAGCTTTCCTTTCAATTCCTCGTTCTCATTCTGCAATGCTTCAATATCTGCATTCTTTGCAGCAGATTCAGCACGCAGGTTGTTGATTGCTTCATTCAGTCTATCAACTTCAGTCTGGTTGTAAGGTGTCTGAATTGTCTGATAGTGCTTTCCGTTGCTGCTTGCAAAGTGATAAGTCACACCAGCCAGCAGTTCTACAGCCGACTTATTTACATTCAATACGTGTGCTCTGTTTCCATCCATGCGGTAAACAATGGCAGGACGTACATTGATTGTCCATGCTTTCGATTCTCCCAGATTGAAATTGAAGCTTGCTCCGAAACGGCTTACCATATACGACTGATCGTATCCCATGCTAGAGTTCATGAAATCATGTCCCCATCCCATGCCGGCAATGGCTTCTACTTCGAATACTCTAGGCTGTCCCAGATAAGTTCCAAATAAATTGTTCAGGTTAATCTTACCTAATACACCCAGATTCAGCGCATCGAATGCCGTACGGCTAGCGCTTGTATTCACGGCTGTCAATCCTTCGAATGAAACCCCCAAAACTGGAGTTACCTGCTTACCCAACTCTACTCCGGCTACGCCACGCATGTTCTTCCAGAAAGCCGAATGTGTAGTTGGAGTAATACCTCCTCCTTTTACCCCGATGTACCAATTGTCAAAAAACTTGTTACCTACGTATGCATCTTGTGCATTACTTGCCACCGCAACAGCAGCAAATGCCATTGCGAAGAGAAATTTTTTTCTCATACTTTTTTTAATCTTAAAATAGTTAGTTAGTTGTTTTTGTTTCTTACTGTTCATATATAAAACAAATCTACCTGGACTTTGTTCACCAATCAGGTTCACATGGAAAAATAAGAACTGTTCCCAACATATAGAAAAATCAAATTTAAAGTATGAAATCGGCCAATAAAGTCCTTACCCTGAGAAGAAAAAAGAGTACTAAAAAACCCCTGCCATCGTTTGATGACAGGGGTTATTTTTCCAGAAAATATTTTATAGAAGGTATAGATTAAGCCTCTGCACCTTCTGTATCTTTCATTTTATGTCCCATTGTCAGATAAGCAACCGGAGCTGCAACGAACAATGAAGACAGAGTACCGATAACAACACCCAGAATCATTGCGAAGGCAAAGCTGCGGATACTGTCACCACCCAGGATAATGATACTCAACAATACGATCAATGTACTTAATGAAGTATTGATAGTACGAGCCAAGGTTGTATTCAGTGAATCGTTGAACAGTTTTGCACGGTCACGCTTCGGATACAAGTGGAAGAACTCACGTACACGGTCGAAGATAACCACCTTATCGTTGATTGAGTAACCAATAGCTGTCAAGATGGCACCGATAAACGTCTGGTCGATTTCCAATGAGAATGGTAAAATACCATAACAGAGAGAATACATACCGATAATCAATACGGTATCGACAACCAGTGCAACTGTAGCACCCACACTATAGGCAATGTTGCGGAAACGGATCAAGATATACAGACCGATTGCGATCAAAGCCAAAACAACTGACCAGATAGCTGAAGTCTTGATATCATCGGCGATACTCGGACCTACTTTCTGTGAACTGATGATTGAACCACCTACACGGTTATCGCGGTCGATAAAGATTTCAAGAGTAGTTCCTTTACCCAGCAGGTTACCTTCCTTCAAGGCATTATACAAGAACTCTTCGATTTCGGCATCGATTGTAGGAGAATCTTCTTCGATACGATAGTTGGTTGTTACACGAACAGTCTTACCATCTGTACCCAATGCGATAGCCTGTACATTTGCATCGCCTACCTTCGGCTGAAGCAGATCACGCACGGTTTCCGGCTGTACCGGCTGTTCGAACTGTACCACAAAGTTACGTCCACCTGTAAAGTCAATACTCTGTGCCAGACCACGAACGAAGAACGAAATGATACAGATAACGATTACAGCGCCCCAGAGCATGAAAGAACGTTTGGTAACACCCATAAAGTTATAATGTACATTCTGCATCAGGTTCTTCGAAATGCTAGTAGTAAAGGTCAAGTTCAACCACTTGTCCTTATTCATATAGTGTTCGTAAACCAGACGAGTCAAGAATACGGCAGTAAAGAACGAGCAGAGGATACCGATAATCAATGTAGTGGCAAAACCACGGATAGGACCTGTACCGAAGTTAAACAAGATAATACCTGTGATGATAGATGTCAAGTTAGAGTCGAAGATAGCAGAGAATGCATTCGAGTAACCTTCAGACAACGCCTGCTTGGTACCCTTACCAGCTCTCAGTTCTTCCTTTGTACGTTCATAAATCAATACGTTCGCATCCACCGCCATACCTAATGACAATACCATACCGGCAATACCAGACATGGTCAATGCAGCCTGGAAGGAAGATAGAATACCCAACGTAAAGAAGAAGTTAACGAACAAGGCGCAGTTGGCAATCATACCCGGAATGAATCCATACATCACGCACATGTAAATCATCAGGACAACCAGTGCGACGATAAATGAAACAATACCCTGGTTGATAGATTCCTGACCCAGTGACGGACCTACGATATCTTCCTGAACGATACGTGCCGGTGCCGGCATCTTACCAGATTTCAACACGTTAGCCAAGTCTTTAGTCTGTTCCGGAGTAAAGCTACCAGAAATTTCAGACTGTCCGCCCGTGATTTCACTATTTACACGCGGAGCACTATATACATATCCATCCAATGCAATGGCAATAGACTTACCGATATTCTGTTTTGTCAGAGTAGCCCAACGACGAGCACCTTCTGTATTCATCGACATGCTTACACAAGGCTTGTTGTATTGGTCGTAAGAATCTCTTGCATCAGTTACTACATCACCTTCCAGCGGAGCACGTCCGTTACGTTCTGTAGACTTGATAGCATACAATTCGAAGATACGTCCGCTCTTGTCGAAGTCAGCAGCAGACACACCCCACATCAGTTTCAAATCGCGAGGCATCTGCTTCTGTATTTCCGGCAGATTCAGGATACGGTTAACCTCAGCTGTATCGTTGCGGTCAGCATAAGCAACTACTGCACCTACCCCATTCTGATTCAACTGAAGAATAGAAAGCAACGGGTGTTCTTTCTTTGCCTGTTCCATATTGGCTGTAGTTGCAGCTGTTTCACCTTTCAAAGCCGCAGCCAAACTATCTTTTGCTGAAACAGCAGGCTGATCAACCGCAACAGTATCAGTCTTGACAGAATCTGTTGCAGTAGTATTTAGCAACTCACGGGCACGGCTATCAGCAGAAGCCAATGCAGGAACGATTTCTTTCGCTTCGAAAGTTTCCCAGAATTCGAGGTTCGCAGAACCTTGCAACAATTTTCTCACACGTTCTGGTTCCTTAATACCCGGCAGTTCCACCATGATACGTCCCATCTTACCTTCCAGTGTCTGGATATTAGGCTGAGCCACACCAAAGCGGTCGATACGTGTACGCAATACGTTATATGAATTGTCTACCGCAGCCTTTACTTCTTCGCGCAATACAGCTTCTACCTCTGCATCTGTGCTACGTGTAGTTACCTTGTCTTTTAATTGCTGAGTTGCGAATAACTCTGCCAGACTACCTTCCGGAGCCAGCTTCTTATATTCACGAACGAAAATTGTAATGAAGTCATCCTGACTGGTTACTTGTTGTTTGGCAGCCTCAGACAAAGCCTTGTTGAATGCCTCATCTGTCTTGTTGTCAGCCAAAGCCTTCACAACATCTGGCACTGAAACTTCCAAAATAACGTTCATACCGCCTTTCAGATCAAGTCCCAATCCGATTTCCATCTCACGACACTGTTTCAGCGTATAACTGCCCAACCATACCTTTTCATTCTGTACTGAATCAAGGTAGTGAGTTTCCCCTTTCGGATCCTCTGCCGCCTTTTTCATATGATAGCGGGTTACAAAAGAGAACGAAAGATAGAACACACATACAAGGGTCAGCAATATCGCAAAAACCTTTACGAATCCTTTGTTTTGCATGTTACTTTAATTTATATATTTACTTTTTAATTAATATACGTTTATTCAAGGTTGCAAATATAGTTTTTTTTTCATTCACAAAGGGAAAGGTTTCTAAATATTTAAGTTTTAAAGCGTAAAAAACAACTATTTGTTGCATTTATATCGACTGAGAAATCTGATTTACCGCTGTTTACCAAACTACTAAAAGGACTATTTTTACAAGAATTCTTTACTTTACAACAAATACACAAAGAAATCCGGAAGGTTAACTTCCGGATTTCTTTTATTGTTTTTTCTCCAACAAACACCATACTGGATAGTGGTCGGAGGCCTTAATAGAACGGTCCACCTGACATTTCAAAATGCGGAAGCCATCGCTGGCAAAAATATGGTCAATACGAAAATAGAAGTGATTCTCGTAGTATGTAAATCCGGGACCGGAAGCAGCCTCCGCATATACATCGTTCAATCCCTGACCAATGACTCGGTGAGCATACGATATAGGAGAATCGTTAAAGTCACCGCATACCAGCATGTAACGAGTACGGTTTTCTGCAATGGCATGAGCTACAGAATCTACCTGAGGAGCACGTACAGCTATCACTTTAGCCAGCTTATGAAACAGGTATTTCCCACCATTTTTCAGATTCTCTTCCCCCGGAGATTTCAACATATCATTATACATGGTCTTATCGTGGGCATCCAGCTTGTTCGATTCCAGGTGGTTATTGATCAGTACAAGTGTATCACTCCCCACTTTCAACCGGTAAAGTATGCTGGCATTCGATTCCGTCTTATAGTCTATGGTATTTGCTGAAAGAATAGGGAAACGCGAATAGCAGGCCAGTCTGCTTCCTCCTTCTCCTTTCACCCGCACGTGATATGGATAGACATCCAATGCCTGATCCACTTCTTTCTGCTTCACTTTTCCACCCGGCGTAAATTCTTGCAGACAAATAATATCCGCATCACTATTCCGCAAATAATTAAGTACAGGATTACCTTGCTCCTTGCCATAATCTCTCGTAGCAGCAATATCCTGCGTATTGTAAGTCAGCAGTTTGATGACTTCTCCACCGTCCGGTTCCTTTTCAGTACCCAGCGGACAATACGTCCAGATACTACTCCATCCGGCAATGAACACCAGAAGAGGGAAAAAAGCATACTTCCACCTGATGCAAAGCCAAATTAAAAGAAAAAATAAATTGCCTAAAAACAGGAACGGAAAAAACAAACCAGCACATGCCCACAACGGATGACTGACCGGTGAAATATACGGACTATAGGCACTTATCAGAAAGCCGATGGCAACCAATACGTTCAAGGTGAACAATACCCACCGAATCAAACATCCAATCCTTTTCATAATAATTTTATTTTTACATTATCAAAAAAACAGTTCAGGGGAAAAAGAGCATTACTTCTTGCTTGCATCAAACAGGCTCTTTTTTTCGGCATCTGTCAAACTGCCGTAACCCGATTTGCGAAGTTTATCCAAAATACGGTCTATTTCTTCCGTACGTTCTTTCTTTCTGGCATTGAAGTCATAGTCTTTCTGCTTATCGCTGTAATGTACCTTCATTTTCGGTTTGCGAGGAGAAGGCCTCCAGCCGCCCGCAAAGAAATCGAGTACATTATTAATCCATTTGGTAGCATCATGCCCTTTTTGCAATCCTGCCGCAAACCACCAGCCAGCCAAAGCACCGCCCAAGTGTGCAATATGTCCGCCGGCATTTCCTGAAGTCATGAACAGCAAATCCAACAGCAGCATAAAGATAGCAACATGCTTCAATTTCACTGTACCAATGAACATCAACTGGATAGGATAATTAGGCTCACGTACTCCCACAGCTATCACAATGGCAAGTACAGAGGCCGAAGCTCCCAACAAATAAGAAGAATAGACCGCATTGGCAAAATACGGAAACAGGTTATATGCCACCATATATGCCAGTCCTCCGACAATTCCTCCTAATACATATAGTCCGCGCAGGTGTTTTGCCGAAAAGAATTGCAAGAACAAACGTCCAAACCAATACAGCCACAGCATATTAAACAAGATATGCAATACACCGGCGTGCATAAACATGTAGGTAAACAAGGACCAGGGCTGCCGGAGGAATCGCTCCCACCAGGCAGGAAATTCCAGGTAATTGGCCCATAACCCGACAGGCTGATTAAACAAAGTCAACGCTATGTTTACCAGCGTCACAATCAGAAAGACTCCTATATTGATATACAGCAACTGGGTGACAATATCTCCCCTTCTGAAGCCCTCTTTCAAATTAGTAATAAATCTGCTGTCCGCCGCCATTTTTCTTCCTCCAGTAAATAATCAGTATCAAACCAAAAAGCATACCGCCCAAATGAGCAAAATGAGCAACACCGTCACTTCCGGCCAATCCCAGTACCAATTCCAGCACCGCGTACCCTATAACAAAGTACTTTGCCTTGATAGGCATCGGCAGGGGGAAGATGAACATCTGACTATTGGGAAAGAGCATACCGAAAGCCAGCAAAATGGCATATACAGCTCCCGAAGCTCCAACCGTATTCAGACGGTTCAGAAATTCACTCATCGGTATGACACCCATACCAGTATCAACACCGTCGTAATGTGACCAACTGACCAGATACTCCGTATATTGTACAGCCTCCTGTATCAGTCCGGCACCTATTCCGCACAAGATATAATACAATAAGAAACGTTTCGGACCCCAAACTTGTTCAAGCACCCGGCCAAACATCCACACAGCAAACATGTTAAAAAAGATATGCTGGAAATTGGCATGCATAAACATATACGTAATAAGCTGCGCCGGATTAAAATCGGATGCAAGGAAAAAATGCAATCCCAGCAAATTCTCCATATCGATGCCATAGCGTCGTGCTACAATTGTGCCGAAGAAGCACAACACATTAATAATCAACAGATTTTTTGTTACTGTAGGAATGGTATTCATATATATATTATTTTATTCATGTTTTACAATACTATCGCGAAGAACCAGCAAACTCTCAGGTCCCATATTAAATAACAAATCCACAATACTGAGGTTGGGCAAAAAGTTATTTTTCTGGTCGAACACCTGATAATAAGGTTTAGGCAAGAATTCCGGATCGCACTCCGTATACAATTTCTTGGGATGAAGCCGTTCGCGGAAATCATCCTGCCCTTCTGAAGCCACCATATAATCCCCTGTAGATACTAAATGCGGATGAAGATCTATCTGCTCACAAACCCAGTTGCATAATTCCAGATTGAAATCGAACAAAAATTCGTATTTCTGCTCAAAAAAGCGATGAAACTCATCGGCATAATAATCGAAGAAAGGACTCTGTTTGTAAGCAGCCACAAAAGCATTCCAATGCACATGCCGCCAATTGCCATGGTCGGAGATACGCACGTCCTTCATCAAGCATTTCAAGTCCTCACTCTTTTCCGTCGGAATGGTGAGCGACAGGGCTCCGCCCGACGAAGCTATCACGCAGCGGTTGCGGTAAGTCTGCTTCATATAATGGTCGAACCGTTCTACATATACGGTATCGTATGCAAACAACTTTGTATAATATTCTACTGGCGCAAGATACGCCGAACCAAGTATCACTTCTTTCTTCATGCTACTGTATGCGTTGAAAAAAACGTCCCTTACAAGGAGTATACCAGATACGCCATGCCTTACCGATGACATGATCTTCGGGCACGAAACCAAACAACCGTGAATCGCACAGATTAACGGGGTCATTCGATGCCATCCAATAATAATCCTTGCTGAACGTAAACGAACTGACAGGCTTTCCTTCTACCCATAAGGTATCGCCCCGCACGCCAGCCTGCTTCCCTTCGTGCGAAACAATGGTATTGCACAGCAAAACAACATTCCACGGATAAACCTTCACCGATTCCCCTTTACGAGGAACGACATAAGGATGCACCTCCTGAGAAAGCTTGCTGTTCAGTGAAACAAAATCGATCCGCTGACCGGCTTTCTGAGACACCAGATAAAACTCATAATGACTGAAACTGCGGATATAGCCCCCGTCTTCCGTATATCCTATCAGTGGATTTTCCTTCAGGCCTACCGCATCCAGAATCACACGCATCAAGTCTTCTTTCGATGCTGGATATACATACAAAGCTTTACTATCGGGACTCAGCACTTCATCGCAGCTGTCTATCATTTCCCGGTTCAGCATGAGTGTATCGCCCGGCGTGCCGATACAGCGGCTGATAAAGACCCTCCGCCATTCAAGCCGTTTATTCCGCTGCGTAGCCCCCGGATCGTTGAAGAGTACAATGTCACCCTTCTCTACTTCACAGCTCCCGATACGGTGATAACCCAGAAATGACGGAAAAGGCATACGCAAACCATAACTCCACTTGTTCACCAGCACTCCTTCGCCCTGATAAAGCGTATTTTCCATTCCCGACGAAGGAATAAAGCAAGAAGTAACAAGAAAAGTCTTAACCAGCCACACGGCAACAACGACAAGCGCCGCCAGCTTCAGTCCTATTTTCCAGTTGTTATCCACCAATAATCTGAAGTCGTATAACTCATTACTTTATAGAATCGACAAACTTAAACAAGCGGTTCCAGCGAATCTTACCATCGAACCACCCTCTGTCCTGATCGAGCGACAGCCAGATAAAGATGGGTTTACCTACGATATGGTCTTCGGGAACAAATCCCCAAAAACGTGAATCGGCAGAATTATGGCGGTTATCGCCCATCATCCAGTAATAATCCATCTTGAAGGTATACTTCGTCGTTTCCTGCCCGTTGATATAGATTTTACCATCCTTCACTTCCAGCGAGTTTCCTTCATAGTTCTTGATAGGACGCTCGTACATAGGCAGGTTATCCAATGTCAAGTCAATTGTTGCGCCTTTCTTTGGAATCCAGATTGGTCCATAATTATCGACTGTCCAACCCGTCAGCTTGTTTACCGGATACAATCCTCCCGCATCGTCATCGGGCGTATTTTCGATAGATACCACCAAATCCTTCCGAGCAAGCAAAGCAGCTTTAGCTTTCTCCGTCAGCGGCATGTTATACACCGATTCTTCAGTATAATACATCGACAAGTCCTCCTGACTGATACCCAGTTCGTGACACAAATCATCGGGGAGCATTCCCTTGGTCTTCACGAAATAACGGTACTGTACATTATCAGGTTCCTTGTTGGCTTTTCCATCCAGATAGATAATACGGTTCTTTATCTGCAACGTTTGTCCAGGCAATCCGACACAGCGCTTTACATAATTCTCACGACGGTCGACCGGACGTGTAATAATCTTACCGTAGGTCTGCGGGTTCTCATCGATATACTTGCGTCCCGCCTGATAATAGAAATCGTACACCTGACGCTGCTGCTCCAGTGTCAGACGCGACATATCTACCGGCTGCGAAAGCTGCTGTCCAGCCTGATAACTCAAGCGATACAAGTCTTCGGCAGGGACGGCTGTCGCTACGCTGTCGCCGGCAGGGAAATTGAACACCACAATGTCATTCAATTCGACCTTTCCTAGACCACCAACACGCTTATAGTCCCAATGTATCCAGTCGAGGTACGATTTGCAGTTGAATATCGGAAGCGTATGCTGCGTGAGCGGCATGTGAAGCGGAGTCTGCGGAATACGTGCTCCGTAACTCATCTTGCTGACAAACAAGTAGTCGCCTACCAGCAACGATTTTTCGAGTGAAGACGACGGTATAACGTAGTTCTGGAAGAAATAAAGATTGACAAAATACACGGCTACCAGTGCAAAGACAATTGCATCCACCCAGCTCATGACAGTCAAGACGGTCTTATTTTTCGATTTCTTCCACCAAGTCCATGGAATTTTCTTTGAAATATAAGCATCGAAGATAAAAGGAACCACAATCAGTCCCAGCCAGCTCTGCAACCAGATCAGAAAAATCAGGTACAGCACCAGTACGATGCCAAACTTTATCCACTGCTTACGTGAGGCCTGTATCATAACTTAAAACTGAAATAAATCGTTCATACCTAAAAATCCTTCGTGGTTTGCCGTATATTCGGCAGCCAGCACTGCACCCAAAGCAAATCCCTTACGGTTCTTTGCATCGTGAGTGATGATAATCGAATCGGCTTCCGACTCATAACGAATGGTATGGATACCCGGAACCTCTCCTTCACGAATAGCGCTGATAGGCAGTTCGTCGGCAGCACATTCGGTTGTTCCGCTTACTGTACCATCTGGAGCCGTGAGTGTACCCATTACCCACTTGTTCTTTCTGTCTAAGTTCTCCAGAATACCTTCGGCCAGTGTTATAGCTGTTCCACTCGGAGCATCCAGTTTGTGAATATGGTGAGTTTCTACCATCGACACATCGTAATTGGGGAAGTTATTCATAATCTTTGCCAGGTATTTGTTGACCGCAGAGAAAATGGCCACACCCAGACTGAAATTGGACGACCAGAAAAGGGTCTTTCCTTCTTCTGTACACAAACGGCGCATTTCCTCACCATGCTCATTCATCCAGCCGGTACTGCCCGATACCACTTTCACACCATTCTTGAAAGCTTCCAGACAGTTTCCATAAGCTACCGAAGGAGCTGTAAATTCAATTGCTACATCAGCCGAACGAAAAGCTTCTGAAGCAAAATCCTGACGGTTGTTTATATCAATAATACTTACAATCTCGTGTCCGCGGGCAATTGCAATCTTTTCGATTTCCTTACCCATCTTACCATATCCTATTAATGCTATCTTCATAAATCTCAAATTATTTTAGGCACAAAGATAACGTTTTTCGTTATTAATCATTACATTTAGCGAACATTTACACCTCATTAACATGGAAGAACTCTTGCACTATGTGTGGAAACACAAGCTTTTCGCACTGAAACCTTTGCAGACTACCGACGGACAACCGATTGAAATCATTGACCCGGGACTGGCAAACATGCACGCCGGACCGGATTTTTTCAACGCCAAAATCAAGATAAGCGATGTAACCTGGGTGGGAAACATTGAAATACACCAGCAGGCTTCCGACTGGTTTCGCCACAATCATCACCTTGATCCGGCATACGACTCGGTTATCCTGCACGTGGCTTCGGACATTGACGCTACTCCCACGCGAAGTAATGGAGAGGTAATTCCACAAATGGAACTGCACTACCCGCCTTATTTGCTGAAAAATTATGAAGAGCTAATCCGTGCCGATCGCTATCCGGCCTGTTTCCGCATTATCCCCCAACTTCCGTCCTTCCTGTTGCATAGCTGGCTGTCCACTCTTCAGGTGGAACGTTTCGAGCACAAAACGCAACACATAGAAAAGCTATTGCAAGAATACAACCACGACTGGGAAAATGTGTTTTTCATTACGTTGGCACGTAATTTCGGATTCGGTGTCAACAGCGATGCCTTCGAAGTATGGGCAAAGAATATTCCGCTGGCAGCGGTCAACAAACACCGCGATAATCTGTTTCAGATAGAGGCTTTTTTCTTCGGACAAGCAGGCCTTCTGCAAGAGTTACCGGTTGATGCGTATACGGAAGATATAATCAAGGAATACAATTATCTGAAGCAGAAATTCGGTCTGCAACCTTCTTCCAACTGCCGCTGGCGCCTGCTTCGCCTGCGTCCGGGCAACTTTCCGCATATCCGTATCGCACAGCTTGCCTGCCTGTACCACCGTTCGCAAGGTTTGTTCTCGCAACTGATGGAAACGGAATCGCTGAAAGAGCTGCGCAATCTCCTGAAAGGGGGAACTTCGGAATACTGGCTGACACACTATACGTTTGGTACTCCCTCTCCTTCACATCCCAAAACCATCAGCCAGAACTCAACCGATTTGCTTATCATCAATACGGTAGTACCATTTCTCTATGCCTATGGCAAACACAAGTCGAACGATACTTTGTGCCTGCGTGCCACCCAACTGCTAGAGGAGCTGAAGCCGGAAAACAATTACATCATCCGCATGTGGAAAGAATGTGGACTGGAGGCCTTACATGCAGGCGACAGTCAGGCACTTATCCAGCTCAAGAAGAATTACTGTGACCTGAAAAAATGCCTGTACTGCCGCATCGGGTATGAATATTTCAAGAAAAAAGAAGAGTAACTAATTTGTGTTTCTTTTAGACAAAGGTATGTATACCATCAATTCCCAGCCAGACAAACGGTTGT
>ERZ780135.78-NODE-78-length-82415-cov-13.489886_pt1 | contig 82415 bp, 92 predicted proteins | sample MGYA00511946_ERZ780135 | MGnify/ENA primary metagenome ERZ780135 (study PRJEB29588, sample SAMEA2151034) | human gut metagenome | biome: human gut; feature: human-associated habitat; material: faeces | place: Denmark | collected 2008/2010 ... | reverse complement strand
TATAATAAAAATATAAGCATAAGAGCTGCGTTTCATTAAAGAAGCGCAGCTCTTTGTTTTATAAAGCCATAATATGTTGGGCATTGTGCTCGCCCCAAAAAATAATGCACAAAAGGGGCTTCTGTTGATAAAATGTGAAAGTGATCACATTTGGGGATTTTCTCCTTATGTGCTACAATTGGGCAAGGAGGAAACCGAAGGATTTGTCAACATGACATAACCGCCGCAACCAAACTCGGTTGCGGCGGTAATTTTATCTGCTATGAATTATTGTTCTTGCTGTAATACTCTGTCTGCTTATCGTAGACCACTTTCGGCGTGTAACGCTTTATGGCCTTGTTGTTCACCTTGATGTCAAGCTTTTCTACCCAGCTTGTTAATTTCTTCTGAAATTCATCGCTCTTCATTTCTTTTAGAATATCTTCATGATTGTCCTTGGCATATTCTGTATCTCTGTCCTTAATATCGCCCTTGATAAGAATGTAATATGCGTTATCGTCCTCATAAGCTGTTGCAACGTCTGTGCTCATACCGCTTACTTCTTTGAGTATCTTGCCGTTTGTAGTGTCTTTCTGTGAATCGTCCATTTCACCATAGTTCGCCATTTTCTCATTTGCATATGGGTCTGGCTCTGATGATGAGCTGTCTGTTGACGAGTCACTGTCTGCAGCGGAGCTTGATTCTGCTGTGCTGTCAGATACAGAAGATGTATCATCGGAAGCTGTAGAACTTGTGTCGCTTTCCGCTACAGAAGAAGTGTCGTCAGAAGTCGTGCTGCTGTCTGAGGCTGATGAATCGCTGTCAGTGGCGGAGCTTGAATCTGCGGCTTTCTTTGAAGCAACATAGTCGTTGTACTCGTCTATAATGCTGTCGAAATCGTCAAACGAAACTCCCTGAGCCTTTTCAAGGAACTCATCTCTTTTTGCCTTGGCTTCCTCATTTGCAGCGTCTGCTGAGTCTGTAGAAGAATCGGTGGCTGATGATGAAGAATCAGTTGATGCTTTAGTTTTTGCAAAGGAAATGGATTTATATCTCAGGTAGTTATCATCAAGATACTTCACCATTTCATCGTCTGAAACGGCTTCCTCGCCGCCCTCTGCATAGTAGTGATCAAAAAGCTCTTCTCTCATTTTAGAGCCTTTGAGTGCAAGCTTTACAGATTCCTTTGAGATACCCTCTGACTCGTAAAACTCGCCCTGAGAATCCCATGTGCTGCTTATGCTGTCATTAATGGACTTTATATCCTCATCTGAAAGAGTAAGTCCAAGCTCGTTGAACTTGTCAACTACAGCCGCATACTCCTTAGTTGCAGTGAGAGCATAATCTGAAAGATACTCGTCAAATGCCTTTCCGTCTACCTTCTGATCGAAATAGTCTTTTTTGATGCCCTTCTGATAATACATCATCGTCATTTGATATGACATTTCTGTAAGCTCATTATAAATGTAGATTCCTGCGTTTATCTTGCTGTCACCTGCTGTCATCACATAGCTTGTGTCCGAGCAAGAGGTAAGGCTCGCAGTACAAAGCAATGCGGCAGTAAGAGCAGCCGTTATTTTTTTAGCTTTAGCCATTTTATTATCCATTTCCTTTCCGAAAAAAATCGTCTTACTAACAGGCAGAAAACCGCCTTAACTTTTACATTATACTACATTTGAGCCTATAAGTCAAGTGGATATGTGTCTCTCACACGCAAAAACGGACGATCACTGACCGTCCGTTGTAATGCACTGATATTTTATCTATTGCTATTTCCTGTTTTTATGTCTTTCCAATTTACTTGCATACATTATCTTATCCGCCTGTGTAAACATATCTTCAAGCTCGTGGATATCTGTTATATGTTTACAAATACCGCCTATACTAACGCTGACCTCAAACTCGTTACCTGCAAACTTGTTATATACTCTAAGACGGTCGTTGACCCTTGCAGAAAATCGTTCAGGATAGTTGTCGTTATAGTCGTTACAGCCTATCACCACAAACTCATCGCCGCCTACCCTTGCACATATCTCATGATTTTTTGTCGATGCCAAAACTGCATCTGCGATCGCTTTTATTGCAATATCACCGCTGTTATGGCCAAAATTATCATTTATCTTTTTAAGACAGTCCAGATCGCAGACAGCGATAAAAGCCTTATTTTTCGGATTTGACATTCTGTCAACAACAAACTGGATATTTTTCTCAATGCCTATTCTCGAATAAACACCTGTCATAGCATCACGGACTGCAAGATTAGCTATGGAGTTTCGTATCCGCATTGATTCCAGAGCATTGCTTACATGATTTGTCCAATTACGATAAGTGATATCTATCGATTTTATTTCGTCACCGTAAGACAATACAGCATAGCCATAGCACCGATCTATAAAATGTACCGGGGTGATAAAGAATGCACAAGGGCTTTCTCGTTCTTCATCCAGATCAGGAAATATCTCTTTGAGTTCAAAAGGATCATGAAGAGTTCTGCTTTTGCCGTCAACGTTTCTTATATAAAGCACCATATTTTCTGTATATTCCTTTGGAACAGTGGAGATCTCACCGACTATCTCATGCTCTCCAAGGCAATCCTCATTAAGGCAGAGATAATATCTCTTCTGACCAATGATAAGATAGAGAAAATATTGTATCCTGGCCATCAGATCATCGGGATCTTTAGAGCAAGCCATTATATCGGTCATATTGCTGTCCAAAAAGTCATGATAATTCATCTTGTTCTGAGATGATAAAAGATCACGCTTTGTATAGCTGTAATCCTCATGACAGCCGCAGGAAGCACCTATCTCCACCTTGCCGCCGTCCTCTATAAGGCCCTGCGGTTCAACGCCTTTGATCCTTGCTTCAATGGTCATTACTGCGTTCACGCCAGTTTCAAAGATCGGCGGTGAGCACGAGGTTATAGCTGGCACGCAATGGATAGCCTCGTCTATTGCGTCATAACCTGCAACTATCATATCCTCAGGCACGCTCAAACCGTTTTTCTGATATTCATGTACAACGCCTATAGCCATATAATCTCCACAGCAAACGATAGCGTCAGGCTTTTTACGTCTGCCATAGATGATATTATTTGCCACCTCTGCCGCTTTATCATACCAGAAGCCTCCGTCAAAGCAGACAAAGTCCGGATCATACTCTATGCCATGCTTTTCAAGGGCACGCTTATATCCCGCAAGCCGTTCACGAGTGGTGGCAGTCTCCAGCGGACCGCTCAAAAAAAGTATCTTCCTGCATCCATGGACCTCGATAAGATGTTCTGTCAATTGCATAAAGGGTATTTCGTCACGGGTATAAATACTTTCATAGTCCTTATAGCTTCCATCTATAAAAACCACAGGAACATGACATTTCTCATCTATATCCCTGCATATTTTGTCAAAAAGCCCAGGCATTTTTAATGTATCTGCCAAAACGATAACGCCATCGAGCTTATCATAATTTATAACGTCATATATCTGCATTTCTCCAACAGACACTGCTTTTAAGAATGACTCTTTGACAAAGCTTGTGAAGATAAGCACATCATAGTCAAGCTGAAAAGCCTTTGTCATTACGCCTCTCAGCAATCTTTCCTGATAATAGCTTTCTGCCTCAGACAATATCACTCCAATGCGTTTTCTTCCCAAAATGTCTCACCTTCTCTATAATGTCGCATTTAGACGCACTGCACCCTACAGTCATTTAAACATTATACCACATTTGCCTCGAGTTGTCAAAGGCATTTTGTGAATTTTCGTAAACTTTTTAACGACTTTTTTATTTTTGTGGTAAAATTATTAAGCTTTTTTCAATATTACCAATACATATATTTGATTAAATTTGTTATAAATCAACTAAATGATTTGCTTAATCGTTTTCGAGATTGCGAAAATTTTCGGTAACATGTTCATATAGAAAATAAAATGAAAACTTTTCAGAATATTGTTAATAAAGCATCGCAGAGAAAACTTTTTTTACACAGTATTTCTGAATAAGAAAAGAACAAAAAAAGTTTCAAAAATGTCTTGACAAGTAAAAGATCATATGGTATAATATTAAAGTCGCTTAGATAGTGTGACACATATAAAAAATGATAAACTGGAGAAGTCGCCTAGCCCGGTTTATGGCGCACGACTGGAACTCGTGTATGGGTTAATAGCTCATCGAGGGTTCGAATCCCTCCTTCTCCGCCAAAAAGTCTCGTAAACACGTTGTTTGCGAGACTTTTTCTTATATGCAGAAGATAGGATAAAATACTCTGAAAAAATCGAATTGGCGACGGAAAAGCGACGTAATAGGATAAATAAAATATCAATAGAATACACTAAAATACGGCAGGAAGTAAAATACTCCCTGACGTATTTCGTTTTTAGGCTGAAATATCAAGAACATAACACGATTGTCATAGCAAAAATGCGGCGATTTTGGCAAATCGCCGCATTTGCTCTATGCTGCTCGTCCAATTTGGACTCGCAGAAGAATATGGAAAGGAGCAGCCTTGTCAAGCAAGTCTGCTCCACTCGTACAGAGCAGTCCAACGTGACCGTTGAACTGCTCACCGAGATGTTCTATCTACTGAATGTAATTCTTTATATAGTTGCTTATTAAAAAAGTGAGGAAAAAAGGAATTTGGAAAGTTCAATCATCTACATCACAACGTTCATCTAAATTTTCAAAAAAGCACTTCACAATATTCTGAGCAGACTCAATTTCTTTAGTCGAACGTCCCTGCATAAGTTTCTTCCATTCATTAAAAAGAACAAGTTCATTCTTTGGCAATTCGCCAAACAGCAAATGGTCTGAACTCACTTGTAATATCTCTGCAATTCGTATAACAACATCAGTACTTGGATTTCTTTTGTCCAACTCAATGAGTGCCATATAGCTTTCACTTATAAAAGCACGTTCGGCAAGCTGAGCTTGTGTAAGACCTGCCTGCTTTCGAGCATTTCGTATTCTGCTTCCTATACTGTCCATATATGCACCACCTATCTACTATATATAATTTTAACATTATTTTTTGAAATATTTCTTTTCTTATAGTAATGTTGTACTTGACAAATAGTAAATATGGTGGTATAATTAATCACATAAAGTAAGTTTGTGATAGAACTGGCATTAGTATAAAATATATAACATAAAAAGGTGGTTTTATTATGGCTGATTCAAAAATTTTCAAACTCGTAGATGGTGTAACCATAGATATGGTTGGTCGTGCTGTTGAGTGCTTTTTGAGAGATAAAAAAGCACTTACAACAGAAGGTACAAGTTCACCAGAAGGATATTTTGTGCAAGCAAAAGAACCAGAAAGCAAATCTTGGAAGAAACTTGCTGGTATGAGTATGGCAACACAAGTTCAAATCATTCCTGCTGGTGATATGATCACAGTAAATATTGGTGCTGGCAAGTGGTCTGATAAAGTTGGAGCAGGTGCAGTCGGAATGCTTCTTTTTGCACCTCTAGCGGTCACATCGGTAATTGGTGTTTTAGGTCAAAAAAAATTGCCACAAGAAATTTTCGATGAAATCGAAAGATTCATAATGAGTGGTGGCAAAAACGTTTCCGTGTCTTTGAGTGCGAGCAAGGCACTTAAATCAGACGAAATACTGTGTCCTAAATGTAAAACGCCTAACCACGAAGGCACAAAATTCTGCAATAATTGCGGTGAAAAACTGATAAAAGAGTGTCCAAGTTGTGGTGCTGAAGTTGCTCTCGGCATAAAATATTGTCCACAATGCGGAAGTACAATGGAAAAGGAAAACCTCTGCCCTAATTGCCATAAAAACGTTCCAGAGGGAATGAAATTCTGCCCAGAGTGTGGTAGTTCTATGGAAGTAAAAAATCTTTGCCCATATTGTAATGCAGAAGTGCCAGAAGGAATGAAATTCTGTCCTGACTGTGGTAAATCAATTTCAAAAGTAAAGACTTGTCCGAATTGTCACGCAGAGATACCCGAAGGTAAAAAGTTCTGTGGTGAATGTGGCACAAAAATTGAATAACAATTAATAGCAATCCCTATCTTACAGCAATGTGAGATAGGGATTTTTTATTTAGGAGCAAACATATGACAATACTAACAAAAATCAATCAAATAGATAATATCGACACAATAACAGACAAACTAAAAGCAGATATATCTCAGTCAATATCAATTCTGAATACAGCATACGGAGTTGACAGAGATGTATATAACGATCTCGGCGGCTTCTGCTGCATAGTCTCAAATGAAGATGATATAAAATTTCTGCTTGATAGGTGGAACGTTGATATACTCAACGATATAAGCGAAGTGACCTTGGAAATAGACGGATATATAAAAAAGCTTTTCATCATAAGTTCCGACTATGCCATTGTTGCATACATAAAAGCAAGCTTGATAGACCAACTCAGATAAATAATGAGCTGGTCTTTTTCTTTGAAAGGAGGTTTTTTCTAATGGGCTATTTTGTGACAGGCTTTTTCGCTACTCTCACAGTTCTTGCTGTTGTCGATACAGTACTGTAAAAAATTTTTCATTGCGATTGGAGGTGAGATAATGATACTTGGACTTATAAGCTCCATTGCTGCAACTGAAAGCGTTGCAATGCTCATAGAAGGTTCTGCACTTGCAATAACTACATTCTATGCTGCCAAAAAGGGCAAATCAGTAAGAAGAAAATAAATCCAAAACATAGGGGCTTGCTTATGTGAGTCCCTTTATATGTTCCGAAAAGAGGTATGCAGATGATAACAGAGAACAGCAAAATCGAGAATACTGTAATATTCTCAGATAATAATACGCATAGATATTTACTATCAAGAATATGGAACACTTCAAAGGAAATACCGTTGTTCATAACTAAAACAGCAGGACAAGCTAATGGAGTTTTGCTAGACTTAACTACAAATATAATCTCATCAAATTTGTATAAGCTTGGCTATGGCGGTTTCTATGCGGTCAACCTATGCTCTGCCATAGATAGTAAAGCTGAACAACTCTATGATAAAGATACAGACATAATAATCAAGAAATATTTGAAGTCTGTCAATGAAGTGATTATTGCTTGGGGAACACTAACCAACAAGACTTTAAAAAAGCGAGAAGAGTATGTTCTTGATATGCTTCACAAGTCCAGTAAAAAATTGCTGTGCGTAACAGATAATCTAGGACATATGAACGTACACCCTTTGACCCCTTCAGTAAGAAAAGATTTCTATATTGCTGAGTTCAAATAATCTACTACATACAGTTGTTCTTTTCTGCTGAGTCCGTGGCGAGTTTTTCAAAACTTGCCGCAACTACTCAGCAGAATTTTTTTTGAATCATAAAGATAGAACTTTCCTATGCGGCAAGTGGGGAAAAACGAGCTTTGAGGACTCAGCAGAGCAAAATTACATCTCCTTGATACAAAAAAACTTGTTTTCAAGTTTGCAAAAGAACAATACTATATGGACTAAAAATCCAATTTTTTGAGAAAGGAGGTGGATATTTTATGGACTCGTATAAAATTGAAAGGATAACTCAAGAGGAATACAATTCCTACCAAGAGAATCCTTTCTTTCCTGTCATAATTGAAAATGACTCCTTGTGGCTTGTAAAAAGGTCTGATAAAGACAACAGCCGTTATATAAAGATCTGGATATCCGTACAGCTTGAAGTAACACAATACTTAAAAGACGAGGATACCAATGAAAAGTTTCTTAATATAACAGCTAAAACACCATTCGGCTTAGAAGAGGAAGTAATATCTGCAGACTGTCTGAATAAAAAAGATATTACCGAACTTCAAAAGAAGTGGTTCTTCAATGAAGCATATTCAGACATCTTGATAAGATATCTGATACAAGCTTCTGAACAAGCTCCCCGTGTAATACTCTACAAGAGCATAGGCTGGTTTCAATATAAGAATAACCTCTATTTTAGAACAAATAGGGTTCTTCATAACAAGGAACTTGCAAGCCAATTTCAATATGCAGGAGATTTGAAACTTGACAATAAAATATCCTCAAAATCAACCTACCTGAACGCACTAAATAATTTGCTGACAACAGACGGAAGTATGTTCGCAGTAGTCGCAGGTCTATCATCAGCTCTCTTGAGCTACTTAAAGCTCACATACTCAATGGAGAACATCTTGATACACATCTATGGAGACAGTTCAAGCGGAAAAAGCACCTTTTTGAAGCTTGCACTTTCAATGTGGGGCAATCCAAACGAGCCACCGCTCTTCAACGAGTGGAACTCGACAACGAACGCCATATATGCTGCATTGTCCAACAATCAAGGCATAACAGTTGGCTTTGATGAAGCAAGCTGCTCCGCACTCGACTATTCCACGCTGATATACAACCTCTCACACGGAAGAGACAAGGCAAGGTGCAACAAAGACTCAAGTCTGAGAGAGTCCAAGACGTGGTCGACGACTATCATCTCAACAGCAGAGGAATCTTTGCTCACCAAAACCAAAAAGAACAATGGAATCCGTGCAAGGTGTTTGGAGTTCGACAACCTGCACATAACTCAGACAGCTGAACACGCAGAGAAAATCGACAGACTCATCTCACATAAAAATGGGATAGTAGGAGAAGATTTTGTAAGCTATCTGTATAGCAAGCACCCTCGTGTTGTGTTCAATGACTTCAAGCTATGTCAAAAATATTTGTCGAGGAAACTTCAAGACAAAGCTTGTCAGATAACAGACAGAGTAATAAAACACTATGCTGTTCTTCTGCAAACGGCTCTATACGCATTGAGGATAGGTATGTATATTGATACTCGTTCAATAGTCAATGTTCTTATGAAACAGCACGAATACTTGCGTGATGAAACCAAGACAGCCGAAAGCCTACACAATGCGATATGTGAGTATATAGTCACGCATAAAAAGCTATTTCCAGAAGCAGAGGAATTAAGATACGACAAATCTAGTCCTTGCGAGGGTATAACGACTGAGACATCAGTACTCTTAATTGAATCTGTCTTGCAAAAAATAATCTATGCAAATAACTTCACCGATATGAAAATGGCTGTAAAGTGGCTGTGCAAAGAAGGCTATCTTAAAAAGCAGTCTGGGAAGTACTATCTGAAAAGAACAATATCAGGCGTATCCGTAAAAGTATACGAGATATTGCAAATTGATGACGATCCCGAACCTAAAATAAGAGAACCACCTAAGTTCACAGGAATAAGAGTACAAAAAAAGAATGAAATCAACGAAACAAATGTCCAAGAAAGGAATGCATAATTATGGTATTGCCAAACAAAGAGAATCTTACAGTAATTGACTCATCAAACAATGGATCGCACGGTAAAGGTACATACAGTATATCTATCGTGAACACAAAGACTAATGGCAGAAGGATAAAGCTTTCCCCTGCACTTTGGCAGGCACTTGACTGTCCAACGAACATTAACATTCTGATAGATGACAAGAACGCTTATTTTGTTCCAGATGAGAATGGAATAAAAATATGTGACGGAGGTATTATATACAATACAAATTCAGTCCTCACAATAACAGAAAAGTTCAAGATCGACTACTCAGGAGTTTCCTCAAGAAGCTTTTCGGCAAAATTGGAAATTGATGATAACACAAACGAGAAGTTTGCTTATGTGAATTTCATAGCATAACTTCAAAATTCAAAGGGCAGAATTTTTGATTCTACCCTTTGCCTAAAAATCACTTGCTAAAAACGTAGTAAAAACTCTTTCAGATATATATTATAATATTGCGTGGTGAAAGACGTACTACTTTATATAAAAGGAGCAAATTATTATGACGAACAAAATTGAAAATCTATGTGATATACTCACACCTCAAGAAATCTCAGAGTTCTTAGGTATTTCCTATAACTCAGCCCTCAAACTTATAAAATATAATATGGTCTATTTAAAACTAGGCTCTAGATACAGAGTCACAAAGGAAAACTTCCTCAAATTTCTACAAACATCGACACCGACACAGGCAACAATCAATAAATAACAAACATAAATAAAGACTATTCCGACCTAAGCAAAATCATTTTGCTTGGGTCGTTTTCAATTATAATGAGGTGACAATCAATGAGTATAAGAACAAGAAGAAACAAAGAAGGAAAAATAACTGGCTATCAAGCAGTAGTTGAAAGAGGTGAGAATTCCACAGGCAAAAGACTAAGAGACACCAAAACATTCAAGACGAAGAAAGAAGCCGAAACCTACATCAATCAGACAAAGAGCCACATACTCAACGGCACATACATAGAGCCTAATAAAATGACTGTCTCACAGGCACTTGACGAGTGGCTCGAAACACAGGTCAAACCTACACTAGCCCCTGCAACAGTAAAATCGTATCAATATAATATCAAAAATCACATTCGTCCAGCATTGGGAAATATTCAGCTCCAAAAGCTCACAGCAATGCAGATACAGAACTTTTTGAATGCTCTTGATAAGGAGAAGAACTTGTCTCATAGGTCTATGAAGTATATTTGCGATAATCTACATAGCTGTTTGAAATATTTCACTTTCAAGAAAATGCTGTCAACAAACGAGTGCGATTTTGTTAAAGTACCTAAAAAGAAGCAAAAGCCTATAAGCAGTTTCTATTCCATAGATGAGATAAAACCGCTTATGCAGGCTGTTCAGAACGATAGATTAAGACCAGTTGTCTATCTAGGCTTAATGTCACTCAGACGTTCTGAAATGTGTGCTTTGACTTGGAGCGATATTGACTTTCAAAACAATGTGATCTCGGTGAATAAAAATCTTGTCTACATAAATGGAGAGTATATAATCGGAGACTGTAAAACAGAATCATCAAAAAGGCAAATACAAGTACCACCCACAATAATAAATCTACTTGGCGAATACAGAAGATACCAAATCAAAGAGAGAATGTATTGCAAAGAGGAATATATAGACAGAGATCTGATAGTCTGCAAATACAATGGCGACTATTTGAATCCTGCCACACTTTCAGCAAAATTTTCACAGCTATTAAAGAAACATAATCTAAGACATATTCGTCTGCACGACCTAAGACATTCCTATTGCTCAATACTCTTGAACGACCTGAATATTCCAGTCACAATAGTGTCTAAAAGTGCAGGACACGCTAACACACAAGTAACGCTGAACACATATTCCCACGTTGATTCAAAAATGCAGAAGAAATCTGCTGACGCACTTGAAGAGAACGTATTTTCAGACATAAATAAAAAGCTAGGCTAATAACAAAGGAACAGTCCACAATGAACTGTTCCTTTTTCTAACTCTTAAAAAGGCTTATGTAATTCGTTCGACCATTGACGATTCTGTAAATCAGAACATTGTTCACAGTTGTCTGAACCTTATAAAGAATGATATAATCTTCTGCAACAAGCTTTCGCAGACCTTTCTTTGAAAGGAATTCATCATTGATAAGAGGTGCAATAAAAGGCTGTGTAGAAAGATTGCTGATAGATTGGTCTATCATCTTCATAATACGAGCAGCCGCTTGTGGAGCGTACAATTCACTTGCAATGTAGGAAAAAATCCTATCAAGGTCTTTCCTTGCGTGGGCGGTGAACTTAATGCTGTATATATCAGTAGCCATATTTTGCCCTCATTTCAGAAAGGACTTCCTCACCGTCAAATACATTGCCCTCTTCTGCATCCTGTTCGGCTTCTGCAACGAGCTGATAGAGATGAATTTGCTCAATAAGTTTGTCATAAGCTTGATTGGACATAACTACCATATCACTATAACCATTCTTAGTGATAAAAACAGGTTCGTCAGTACTATGACAAAGCTCAGATATTCCGCTTGTGTTTTTCAAATCTTTGATAGGAATGATTTTTGGCATATATGACATCTCCTTATATCTTACTATGGCTTAATTATACCATAATAATTTCAAAAAGTCAAGTTCTGCTGTGCGACCTGCGGCGACGGAATAAAATAAATTCTGAATCAGAACGATCAAGGCACCATAAGAACACAAAAAAATAATTGACAGACAACATTAAATAAGGTAAAATAAATCTAAATAATAATAAAACATCTTCAAACTGCTGTCGAGCGACTGGAACTCGTGTATGGGTTAATAGCTCATCGAGGGTTCGAATCCCTCCTTCTCCGCCAAAAAATCTCGTAAACACGTTGTTTGCGAGACTTTTTTATTTTCTAAAGATATGACACGAAAAAAACTTAATAAGCAAAAAAAATCGGACAGCCCGAAGACTGTCCGACTGAATATTTTTGTGATTATTCTATGGTCGTGATGTCGCTTCCGAACCAAGTTGTTGATATCTCAGCGAGCTTGCCGTCCTGCTTCATTTCGTGAAGGATCTCCTCGATCTTGTCGCAAAGTGCCTGATCACCAAGTCTGAAGCCGATAGCGTACTCCTCTGGGTCAAGGCCGTCAGGAAGCACCTTGTAATCCTTGCCTGAAGTGGATATCTCGTAGTTTGCAACTACTGAGTCAAGGAACGCTGCGTCTACCATGTTAAGCTCCAACTGCTGGAGGGCTTCAACATTTGTTGCAAGCTCTGTTGTTGTCGCACCATTTGCTACAACGTCAGATGCAAGAAGTGTTTCCTGTGCTGTTGAGCCGTTCTGTACGGCAATGTTCTTGCCTGCAAGATCAGCCTGTGAAGCAACGTCGCTTGAGCCGTTTACAACGAACACCATTTCATTCTTCATGTAAGGCTCACTCATGAGCATTACTTTCTTTCTCTCATCGCTGACAGAAAGGCCGTTCCAGATACAATCTATTGTGCCTGCGTTAAGATCCTGCTCCTTTGTATCCCAGTTTACAGAGTAAGTTTCAAGCTCTACACCAAGTCTTGAGCAAACTTCCTTTGCAACGTCGATATCAAAGCCTACGATGTTGTCGTTCTCGTCTGTGTAGCCCATTGGCTTGAATGTTGGGTCAAGACCAAGCACAAGCTTGCCTGAATCAAGAACTTTCTGAAGTGAGTTATCCTCGCCTGTTGCAGCAGCTGTGCTGTTTGTGCCTGCTGCTGATGAAGAATCAGATGTGCTTCCGCAGCCTACAGCCAAAAGCATCATGGCAGCAGCGGAAAGTGATGCGATAGTCTTAAAAATAGATCTTTTCATTATTAACTTCCTTTCGGGTATCGTCAAAATACCATTTCATACGTTTTAACACTTTAATATAATAACATATTATAACGTCACTGTCAATTATCATTATTGCCCAAACCTTTGCAGGCTGTGGGTGCTTTTTCATAGAAAATGACCGCAGATAGGCGAAAATCAGCACTTACCAAGCTTTTTCGCTCTTTCCATAAACCTTGCATACTTGCCTATTACCGCTTCTCCCTGTGTGATACCTGCATTTTTCAGTATCTCCAAAGGCTTTTCGGGATAGTCTGCTGTATATTCAAGCTCCAACTCATAGTCGGTCACGCCGAGATATTCGCTTTTGTCTAGGCATATCTCAACATGGTCGAAATCGGTGCAGAGCTTGCGCTGAGTATGCAAAGAACCTGCAAGGTCAGCGGCAGGGAAATCTCTCCCCACAAGCTGTGAAAGCTCCTGTGCGGTGAGCGTTTCAGGCAGGCTGTCAAGCTGTTGTTCATACTCTTTTTTCACATGAAGTGCACCGTTTTCGGAGATAGGTGCTTTAAGCTGCAAAAAATACCTATCCCCTATTTGTCTTACCCTGATACTTGTCATGCCCGTATCCTGCTGTGGAATATAATAAAAATTGGTCTGCTCGATTATTTTGTTCCACTGAAAAAGCTTTTCAGCGGTGTTATATTGTTCTCTTGTGAGAGAAATTTTAATCTCACGCTCTATATTTTCGCTCATGATATCCTCCTGCTTTAATACTTTATTATATTATAACAATATGACAATACAATGTCAACACGAATATGGTTGACAAATTCCCATAAAAATAGTAGAATTTAATTAGTAATTTGATTATTTTAAGGAGAGTTTGAGATGTCAAGAATATTGACTCCACAGCAGAAGATAGAGCGGAGCATTGTGACGGATTTTCGCAGAGATATATGGAACAAGTTCGTTATGGGATATGAGCGTTACGATATGATAAAGCCCGGGGACAAAATAGCGGTGTGCATATCAGGCGGCAAGGACTCAATGCTTCTTGCTAAGTGTATGCAGCATTTGCAGAAATATCAGGGCATAGACATAGGGCTGGAGTTTATTGTGATGAACCCCGGCTACAGCGACGCAAACAGGCAGAGGATAATCGACAATGCGGCGCTTATGGGAATACCCATAAAGATGTTTGAGACGAAAGTTTTTGACATTGCATACAACACAAAACGCAACCCATGCTATCTTTGTGCAAGAATGAGACGTGGCTGGCTTTACAAATTTGCGCAGGATCTTGGGTGCAACAAGATAGCTTTGGGACATCATTTTGATGATGTTATAGAAACCATACTCATGAGCATGGTATACGGAGGACAGATTCAGACTATGATGCCTAAGCTACACTCGAGGAACTACGCAGGCATGGAGCTTATCAGACCACTGTACATGGTGAAAGAGGCGGACATTATCCGCTGGGTGGAGCAGAACGATCTGCATTTTATCCGCTGTGCCTGCCGTTTCACTGAGAGCTACGAGGGGTCAGAAAAAAAGGGTGAGGTATCAAAGCGGCAGGAAATGAAGGAGCTTATAGCAAAGTTTCGTGCCACCAACCCCAACATTGAAAACAATATTTTCAAGAGCGTTTATAACGTCAATCTGCGCACTGTGATACAATACGAATACAAGGGCAAGAAGTACAATTTTATGGACACATATGATGATTACGACCCAAGTGTTCAGGCAGATGACGATGATGATGAGGGAATAGAGTAAAAAAGTTGTAAAAAGGGCTTGACAAAGCGGCAGAGATAGTGTATAATATATTACTGTAATTGGTTTGCTGCTATGGCTCAGTAGGTAGAGCACGTCCTTGGTAAGGACGAGGTCACCGGTTCAAGCCCGGTTAGCAGCTCCAGCAAAACAGCTATTAAATTGCGTAAATGCGTGGTTTGATAGCTGTTTTTGTTTTGTGTGATGTTTTGTGATATGCTGTGAATTTTTGCGATAGGGTTGTGTTTAGGGTTGTGTTGAAACTTGCGGTCGCTTGGATTTCAGCAAGCAAAAAAAATCAGCCGCCTCAGACCCATAAAAGTCCGAGACGGCTGGTTTTAATTATTTTTTTGAAGACTCTACAGCATACTAATATAAAGCCTTTCACTAAAGAAATAATTCTTACTATATTGGCTTTATTCCAGATGGCGTTGTTTTATTTTCAAACTCGTTTATGTAGTAAGCAAGGATCTTCATTCTGTTTTCAACTCTCTTGTAAGAATGACCTCCTTTTGATATAAGAGCAAGGAGTCTATGTTCTTCAATAACTTCTGGAGAATAACCATTAAAAGTTTTTTCCACTTCACCTGCCTTAGCTGAGCTAAACGCTGATAATTTAGTATTAATGGCACCAAGAGCTAAAAGTTTATTTTCCATATCTTTTGTATAATCCACAAGTCCTAATGCAGCAGTCAGCATAAAAAATTTCAAACACCTCATATTTGCCTTTATCAAATTATGCGGAAGGTTGCTATTATTAGTAATATCATTGATTTGAGAAATCAACAATTCACACTTGCTTTTAGCAGAGCTAGACAATTCTTCACAATCCGATGCGTATTGCAAAACAGCCTTATCAAGGACTCCAAAATTTATTTTTCCATCTAATAAGCCTAACATGCTATAAAATGTTCTATCGAACTGTTTGCGTCCATTATTAAAACTGAATATGCCGAAAAATCTGTTCCTATCGCTTATCCTATCCAAATATGCTTCCAACGATGTGCTAGGTAGCGAATTAATAATTTCTCCAGCTCTTAAACGCTCCTGATTTTGCAAATATCTAAAGTATTCTGTTATTTCCTCATCGGTTGAGTTAGTTATGTTTGTGATTGAAATATTAAAAGAGAATATATTTTCCTTAATTTCATCAGGCAACTGACTAAATTTAAGAATCACTTTGCCCCTGTTGCTCAACTTTCGTCTTAATTTATCCACTTCATTTACGGACTCTGAATCTGAATCAACATAATCAATTATGTACTCAATAATGTCTTTTGCACATTCACCTTGTATGGAATGTTGACCAGTAACAAAATTATATATAGTTGTAAGACGCTGCTGACCATCAACAACCTCTTGCATTGCACCCTTTGCATTTTTGTCTGTTCTAACTCTCAAACTAATGTTTCCAATAGGATAACCCTTTATGATACTATAAAGAAGTTTATCCTGGAACTCAGGGCCCCAAATATATCCTCTTTGATATGAAGGCTGCAAGTCAATTCCGTCACGTTTGTTAACGTTCTTAATTTGGTTAATAATTGTTTGGATTGGCCTTGAATCATAAGAAAATGCCATTATGTTTGTCATAATACTCACGCTCCTTTAAATTAATTATATCATAAAGCTGCAACATTGTCAATAGACTCTATTTAATTTATTCGACTTTATTTTCAAATATCACAAAATAATAATTAGTCTTATTACATGCGCAAACAAAATCAGCCGACAAGGAATAATCCCTGTCGGCTGTCTTACTGTCTACTTGATTTTAATTTTCTGCCCTGCGTAAATAATGTTCGGGTTCTTGATACCATTGTCCTTGACAAGCTTCGCAACAGTGGTCTTGTAGCGCAGTGCGATGCCCGAGAGCGTGTCACCACGCTTCACAGTGTACGTCACTGTCTTCTTTGCGTGGCTTGCAGACGGCTTTGTGGTCGGGCTGACAGCCTGCTTTTTGAAACCATTCAAGCCCTTAGCCTTGATAGCCGCAGGATAGTCCACATAGCAGATGTCCATATCAACATTGCCGCTGATACCGCTGACTCTTCCAGTGGAGCTGTACTGCCACATACCATATGTTCTGCCGTAGTTGCAGCGTGAGCCGTACTCAGCGACCCAAAGAGCATATCTCTTAGCGACGTAGGCAGATATGTACTGCTGTAAAGGCGAACGGCTGATATACAGTCCTGCCCAATAGCCTGCGTGTTCAAGTGCATTGCAGAAAGTCTTGACAAGGCTGTTGCAAAATGCTCTGCCCTTTGCGAACTGTGAACGCTCCTCGAGGTCAAAGTATATCGGATACTCAAACGTCTTGCCCTTGATAGCGTTGATACAAGTCTGAGCCTCTGCCTTTGCGTCCCCGACACTCGCCGCATAGCTGTACCAGTAAGCACCGACTTTCAGCCCTGCCGCTTTAGCAGCCTTGTAGTGCCTCTCGAAATATGGGTCTTTCTGATTAGCGTACTTGCCATAGCCTGCACGAATGATAACGAAATCGACCCCCGAAGCCTTGACCTTCTTGAAGTCAATGTTCTGCTGATACTGTGAAACGTCAATACCCTTAAATGTTTTTGCCATAAAATTACTTCCTTTCTAAATCTTCGATGCGGTGGTTTGCGACCTTTATCTGTTCAGCGACCACCGCATAATCCTGTTCCAACTTATACGTCCGTGCGATAACGGAATTGTGCTTGTCCACACGCTCTGAAAGCTTGTCTATCTTGTACTCGATAAGCTTTTGGCTATCATACTGCGCCTGTTGCATAGTCTTACGACTGTTAGATGCTATGACGAGCTGACACACTACCGCCGAAGCAGCTGTTATCAGTGCAACGATAATTGCTTCCGTCACTCGTCATCACCTGACTTTCTTTTGGCTGACTGCGTGCCAAAGTAGAACGATATCACCACAGTAAACACCGTGATGAACTGATCTGCTGAAATCGTGTGGCGCAGTGCCAGCACGCAGAAAACCGCTGTCAAGAACAGCGTTACAATGGACTTTACATCAATGAGTTTCGCTAACTTCTGCTTCATGGTATACCTCCTTTGTGATTTCTTTGAACTGCTCCGGACTAATAACGCCTGCCTTGACAAAATCTTTGACCTTTGCCAACGAATACACGCCCAGATCATAGAAACGTTTAATAATGCTGTAATACATCACTCGCCCTCCTCGCCTATCAGCGTGCCTGTCATAGCAGCTGTGTATAGCACTTGTGCCATTATTTTGTCCTGCTCGGTCACTGTAGGTTTCTCAAAATCTTCTGTGGTCAGCCCTGCGGCTTTCAGCATTTCTTCTTGTAGCTCTGTCATGTTGTACCTCCTATCTCTGACAGCTTAACAATGTATTCTTCTTCTGACGGCACTGGTATTCTGTAATCATCACCATTGCTGTTTTTAAATGTCACCGAACCGCCTGCTTCGACCTCTATGTTTCGCAGGAAGTCAGCGGGTATTAACGATGATATATCTGTTACTATAGGGTTTGCTAGTTCGTAGTATAGAATAACGCCCTGCATAGCCTGCTTGAAACTTGCTGCATCGGTGTAGGACGTATCGTTGACATGTACACATCCGTCAACGTTTGCATTAGTCGTTATGCCTGTTACATTGGTTTTGCCCCAAAGCTCATTTTGCGTTTTGGTTGGATATTTTGAACAGAGAATGTTTGGTGCAATATCGTAATTTTTGGTTAACTTCTGTCCTTTTAGTTGAAACGTCTCAAACGACACACTATCACCGACACGCCAACTTAGCGTTCCCAAATCGACACTACCCACGCACTGAACGTATCGTTTATTTTCATAGTCAACGTAGTTCTTAGCCGTTCCTGCTGACCAGCCGTAGCCAGGCAGATTGCGGATTGCCTCTGGAATTTGGTAGGCGGTCTGATAGAATGGAGAATAATTGGTAGCGGTATCACCATTTTCTAGCTGAACGTCATAGATCATGCCCACTATGGTGCACAGTGACACAAAATCAGTGTCGGCTACGAACGTAACTACTGCCTGATATTCTGTGTTTGCCGCATAACCTACTTCCGACTTTATCAGCGAACTATCATGTGCGTATGATGTGTTTTTCCCTTTTTGCAGTGACCACCGCAAACCGCTTTGATTAGCTGCATTTGACTTTACTTTGAATGACAGCGTATACTTATTTTCAGCAATAGTCGGAATATTTAGGGCAGTTGTCGTCAACCCCTTTGTGTAAATAACACCATTTTCAATCTTGCTTACATTCGCCCCATGGTAAATTTTGTCGGTGTAGTCAAACAAATTCTTTCCTTGCTCCACAACGCTCTCCGTGCCTGCGCTGACAATCTCACCGTCAATGACCTCAGAATGACCGCCTATTGACTTCACGCTCATCAACTTTGCCCCTGTAGGAACTGTCTTTGCATATGCCGTATCTGCATCTGTTTCAAACTGGTGCGTGATACCCTGACCGATGGAATACAGTGCGTCCACACGTCTTTGCAGTTCCTTGTCCGTCAGCTTAACACGTCCTATTTCAGCTGTGTTTTCAGCGATTTTCCCGACAGCAGTCACATAATCGTCTGGCAAACTATCAGCCACCGCCTGTGCTGTCTGTGCGGCGGTTTCAGCGGCTTTGCGGTCTGCGGCAACCTGTGTGCCTATGGCATCTATGCGGTCTAGTGCGTCCATAGACACATCAGGTGACGGGATAGCTGTATCACCGATTGCCGCACCTATTCTCAGACGGAAAATGCGTGATTTTTTAACTAATATATACTCATTGCCTGCTAATTTTTTCGCCGCTATCTGGCAGCTGACTGTCTGCGCTGACCGCAGTATATCAGCTGTTGGTGTCCACTGTCCGCCTGTGATATCGACCTCATACGTCACACCATCGCCGTAGTCTATCGTCAGCACATAGCGGTCTGCACCGTCTACTGTCAGCCCTTCGACCGACACGGGACGGGCATTAGTTTCACCGACGTAGCCTAGCAGGGCGGTGCTTAGGGCTACATCGTAATCTGAATTTAATGTTATCGTCATTTAATCACCCCTCTTTACTCTATTGCAATATAATCAACATAGTATGTTCCTGTTGGAACGGTTTCCAATGTTGACCCGTTATTAGATCCCATGCAGACGTTCAGATAGTACGACTTTCCCGAACCACTAACATGGGTGCAGTAGTTCTGATATGGTGTTGGTGCGCCTGTCTGCCGTAGCGTTGCTATGACCTGTTTAGGTGCGAAGGTCAGTCCAAGCGGTATCCGCATTAGCGCATTTGCTCCCGTCATCTTGTGTTCCACAGTTCCATAGTGTATCTTGCCGGCTCGGCTCAGTATCTCATCGATTTCCTCGCCTGCGTGTTGCATAGGATAGTCATTTTCAGTGATATCCTGCGCCAATGTGAAATTTTCATCAGCCATTATCTCGCCCCCTTAAAGCTGTTCTTCTACCGACAAACCTACCGCCGAAATATCAGCACTCAGTCCGCCGTCAAAGGTAAATCCTAAATTCGTTATTGGTATATCATAGCTGTCTACGCCGTTGATGTAGGTCACCACGTCACCTATGTCGAAACGTGGATCACCAAGTCTGTGGTACAGCTCAGTGGTGTACCACGAAAATCCGCCTATCCTGCGCCACAGAGATTGTAGCAAAGACTCTGTCATGTACGGATTTTCAAACTCTAGCACACGTCCTTGTGTTGTATCTGTCACGCCAAGCGACAACGTTACATCATCACTGACCTTGCAGATTATGCCCACGATAACGTTCTGCCTTTCTGACAGTGTTGGCAGGTCTATTGTGTTGTTATCAAGCGTTTTCACCGGTTTGCCGTACCATTTTCGGACGTACCGCCCGAAGCGGTCAACATAGCCGAACTGACCCTGTGCAGAGGCCAGATAGGACAACATTTGGCGCATGGTCACGTCCTTTGGCACTGAGCTGACCTTGAAGTAAAAGTATTTTGAGTACAGCACCTTGCCGTTCTTATCTATCAGCCTTCTGCCGTTCTTGTCACGCAGTAGTCGCACCTCTGTATAGTCATTGCCGTTTTGCAGACCAAGCTGTCTGCAAATGTCGTCCTCGACTGCTTTATTCCAGTTTGGCATAGGAATATGCGGCACATATGGCTTGTCCGAGAAGTACAGCCTGTCCGCCATTGTCAACTGGACACTGCCGCCCGACTTTTTCGACTTCACACAGGTGAAACGTCCCATTGGTATCTTTTCGTCTGCAAGTATGCCGCTAGTTTCGTAGTCTACGAGATACAGATATGTGTCATACTCTTTGCCGAGAAACGCTGTTTCAGTGTCACTTATGGTCATGTTCCACGATTGTGAGCATATCGCACCTAGTTCTATATCGTCGGAAATAGATGTGCTTTGAGCTGTACTGCTTGCAGATACTATCTTGTCGCCTGTAAGTATGCTGTTTGTGTCTTCAAGCTCCATTCTCCACGTTCTGCAATAGCTCTCTATCTTTGATGATACAATGTCGCTTACTGTGTACATTTATGTCACCTCACCTGTACCGGAATAGGCATAAAGGTCAAGGGAAAGCACCTTGCAAAGCTGTCTTTTCTTATCCCAACCCCACTGCTCGTATGTTGTACCCTCTGCCCTAAAACGTGCCGTGACCATGTTGAACGTTTCATCAAGGTAGGTAACAGGAAAGTCAGTGTCCTGCATATTCAGAACATAGCTGTTTATAGCTGCCACTTCCTGCGGCTTTAAGTTTGCCCACTCTATGTGCAGCGTGGTCTGCAAGCCCTTTACATCGCCCACATATCGGCAGGTAGACGCAAGCCCTGCATTGTCGGACATTATTTTCTTCTTGTCTATGGTGAATGTTGTCGGCACGGCTATTTCAGTATCACCAAATTTAAGATACGCCATTTTGACCTCCTTACATAAGCGGCGACTTGCCGTTAAGCTTTGTCTGAGAGTTTATATCCTCGACTGCTGCCTTGCCGACAACTCGCTTGTCTATCATCACATTCACGTTAAGAGGCTGTCTGCTGTTCTTATCACCCACCGAGGCGTATTCTGCCAGTGCGTTAAGGATAGCCGATCTCATAGCTGTGTTTGAGGTGTCGGGCATAGTCTGAGCCGCTGCCTGCTCTCTCAGCGATGAAACGTCAATGCTGTTATCTACCTTGCTTGCGCTTTGTATCGCAGACCTTACCATGTTTTCAGACGCCTGCACCGCAAGATATGTTTCGTCAGCCACGCCCAGTGCATAGCCCTCTCCCACATATCCGCCCAGCGTGCGGAAAACTCTTGAAGGCGAGTGTGAATCCTGTGCAAGTCTTGCGGCGTTTATGCCCCTTATGACCATTTCATTTACTGTGGCACTTACAAATGACATTCTGCTCTGTATGCCGTCTGCGTAGCCGTCTGCGGCGTACTGTCCTAGTACTTCATACGCCGTCCGCATACTGTAGTAGTTTTGTGACGGCAGGTCAACAAGGTCTGCAAGGAGCTTTGCAGAAGAATCTTTCATCTTGCTCATACTACTGTCAACGTAGTCATTCATTTCGTCAAAAATGCCCTTGCTCTTGGCAGAGTATTTCTTGAGTTCCTTATCTGACATATCAACAAACGCCTTTGCGTATCCTGCACCCTTTGGACCCATTTCTTCAAGATTATTGTAAAAGTCCTGTGAGATAATGCCGTCTGCGACCTTTTTCTTCAGCTTAGCAAGGTTGTTTTCCCAGTCGGTAAAGCCGTTTATGTTATCGTCAAGATTTGCGATAAGCTGTTCGGCGGTCACATCTGACTTTCCACAGAACTCGTCAAGAAGATCTATCTGTCCGAACACAAGATCGTGCTGGGTTTTGTATGCGTCTGCATACTTGCCGCAGATGTCATTTATCTGCGACAGCGTTTCTTCCGAGAGTTCTGCTATCGAGCCTGTTGTAAGAGCATAAGCGTCGGCAAATTCTTTCTGAGCGGTGTTTGCTTCCTCTATGGACTGTCTTACAGAGGAAAGGTCATTGTTTGCTGTTGTAAGTGCACCGTGAGCGGTGTTGAGGGACAGTGCAAGTGCGTCAAAATCATCACCTGTCAAGCCGTCAGCCTTAGCCTGCTTGTATCGTTCAAGTGCTTCATCATACTCGTTCTGAGCCGCCGCTTGATTTCGCAGTGCCTCTGCAAGCTTGTCCTGCAGCTCTTTCGTGTCCTGCATATCCGCATAAGCGTCAAGCATATTGCTCACCGCTGCTACGTTGTTTTTAAGGCTGCCTGTCTGCTCGTCAAGGGTCAGATTAAGTCCGTCTATATCGCCGTTGAGCTGATCTATAATGGATTGCATTTCGGCTTTTTCATCAGCACTTTTATTTTCAGTTTCATTCAGCTCTTTGAGCCTGTCATTGAGCGCACGATAGGAGTCAGCCTGCTTTTTATTACTGTCTGTGCTGTCGGCAAGTTCTTCGTGAAGACTTTCAACGGCACTTTTGGTGGAAAGACATTTGTCCGAAAACTGTTTTACACTCTCGGACAAATTCACTATACTGCTTTCTGTGACGTCTATCTCATTGGCAAAATGATTTATGATCGCACTGCCTATGAGTGCGACACCTGCAGCGATACCTGCCGCAAGATTTTGAGTTATAGCCATTTCGGCATTCATGGCCGTTGCCATAGCCTTACCTTGTATCATTTGCAGAGTAAGCCCCTCAAAGGACTTTGTGACCGCAGATACCTTTGACACCGCAATGAATGTCACAATTGCCGCTGTTATGGATTTAAGGGCGTTGTGAACACCCTCTATAACGCCCTCTATATTTTCTGCGTCAACGCCCATTTTCTCAAAAAGCTGACCAACTGCTGAATCAAATACCTTTGCCGTTTGAGATACAAAGCTCTTTGCAAGTCGCTTTACGTTACCGAAAAATGTTTCTGTCGAACCTATCAGGTCATTGAAAGCCTTATCAGCATCACCACCTGATGTAAGCACACCAAGAAAGTTCTTGGCGGCAGCTTTCATGCTTGCGAATGAACCTGAAAAGGTGGTGCTTGCCTCTTTGGCTGTTGTGCCTGTGATATCAAGGTTTTGCTGAATTGTGTGGATAGCGTTGTATACGTCACTCAGATTATCAATGTTGTATTCAACTCCGCTGAGCTTCTGAGCGTCCTGCAAGAGCCGTTCCATTTCAGACTTTGTTCCACCGTAGCCAAGCTTGAGGTTGTCAAGCATTGTGTAGTTCTGCTTTGCGAAACCTTGATAAGCGTTTTGTATAGACTGCATATCCGAGCCGAATTTGTTGGCGTTGTCGGACATATCCACCATAGCAGTGTGGGCGATATTTGCAGCCTTTTGAGTGTCACCGCCAAGAGATGAAAGCAACGACGCAGAAAAGCTCGTGACGTTCTCCATATACTCGTTTGCACTTACTCCTGCGGTCTTGTAGGCATCCTGTGCGTTCTTCTTGACGATATCAGCGTGCTTTTTAAAGAGCGTTTCAACACCGCCAAGAGATTGTTCAAGTGCCGCACCCTCAGTGAATGCAGAGGTGACGACCTTGCTTATAGCCGCTCCCACACCTGCCGCCGCAACAGCTTTTTTGAGCTTTGAGGCAAAGGAGCTGCCTGTTTTGTCGCCTGCCTTGTCGCCCTCGTCGGGCAGGTCTTTGAACAGGTCTTTTATTCTGCCTGTTATGCCCTCTGAGATAGGTATTATCTGCACATATGCGTCCGCAAGCTTAGTTCCTTCCGCCATTACGTTTCACCTCCTATCAGTTCTTGCCTTGCTTTTTCAAATTCTTCGATACTTGTAAATCCTCGTGTCTTGCTCTCACTGTCGCCTAAAAGCTTTGAAACAACAGTTTCGGGTATGTTCACACCTCTTGCGCCGTCTTTCGTTTTAGCCCATTGCAGCCACGCAAGCTTGTCATATATCATTGCAGCAAGGAGCGTGTCAAGAGTGACCTTATCCCCCGAGAGCAGCATCTTGCATCGGCTGTCGGGACGCAGACCCATAAAAAACGCCGCCACTGAGGAAAGCGGCAGCGTTTTGTAGTCGTATATGTGATAGACCTCTGCGAGATCGCAGGCAAGCGACATCTCATCACGGCATATCATATGGGCAAGTCCGCAGACAGCCCTTAGACGTTTTTTAGCTTTTCACTTTCAGAGCCTTTGCCACCGAGTATATCGGCAAGCTCTATGAACATTTTGTTCTTTGACACACAGCCTGTATCAGGATCCTTGCAATGATTTTTGAGTTTGTCAAGCTGACGCTTATCAAGAAGCTGTCTTGCCACCTTTACGATAGCGCCCACATTGCCCTCATCGACTTCCACAAGTGATTCAAGCAGTTCCCAGCTATCAAGAGCCTTATCTTCGACTTCATATTCAAAGCCGCTTTTTGTGATACCTTTAAGCATAAGTTGCTCCTTTCATTATTCTGACTTGAGATGAATGTACTCATAGTGAGAATTGCCGCTTTCGTCATTGACGGCAGTAAGCGTTATATTGTAACCCACTGCGTTTGTATCAACATACTTGACCTCGCCAAGTGATGTCACAGAAGCACACGGCACTACGATACGCTTTAAAGCTCCGCCTTTGAGTATAAGCTCGAATACATACACAGCTTCTTCGTCTGAGCCGCCGTTCACCGCCACTGTGATGTCATTGCTCGCATTAGCAGTTACGTTATCAGATCCGTAGACAGTTTTAAGAACCTCTTCACTTAGTCCTTCTATAAGGGTCAGCGTAAAGGTATCACTGCCTGCATTCGTCATATTAAGCACTACATCTCCGCCCCATGCAGCTACCTTATTGTTTGAACGGTCATTGCCGTTTGACAGTCCGTCCTCTGAGCAGTAGCCAAGACACTTATACGCCTCTGTAAGGGCCGTTGTAGCATCTGTAGGCAGTGCAGTACCCTTTTTTGCACGATATACCGCACCGCCTATCTTAGGCTTGCCTGCGGTAACGTTGTTTGCATTATTGGTGTTTGCCATTGTTATCTCTCCTTTTAATCGTAAAATCGTATATCGAATACCGCCTGATAGCGATATCGTTTTGTTTCTTCGTCGGTGTAATTATAATCGCTGTTCAGCTTGCAGGATATAACATCATCAAGCACCACAGCGTCACGCATAGCCCCTTTAACGGCGTGGTTGAGCTTTGCCGCCTCATAAAGGCTCTTGCCGTATGACTGCACTGCAAACGTTGCTGATGATATCCCATTGCTTTCAGACGAGCCTATCTTTTCAAGCAACACGAAGGTTTCCGTAGTTGCTAGGGCTTCTTCCGTAAGAACAGGAACGTCTAAGGCTTCGCTGAGATAGTTCAGAATTATCTCCTCTATCATTTGCTCAGCACCGCCTTTAAGATAGCATTGTTCTGCTTTGTTTCCTTTCTTGCCTTATAGGTCACAGCCTTTATGCTTGCATTCACACGCTTTTTGCCTGCATAGGTGGATACTTCATAGCCGTCACCTAAACGTTTGGCAGCCTTGTCTGCAAACTCACGGCAGATGTTCTCCGCCTCTTTGGACTTTAGCATTTGCATTACGCCCTTTCGGTCAAGAACTATCTTTACCTTATCCATAGCGTTCCACCTTTACTTTCTTATTCCAACTGAGCGGCAGATTTTCTTCAATGCCCTGCGTAGGGATACCAACAGTTTTGAACGTCATTCCCCAGAACTCAACTTCCGTGTTCTCCCAGGTGTGAGTGTCGCCTTTCGGTATAGCTAGCACATAAGCTATCCGCTTACCTGATAAGTTAAGCTCACTTATAACATCATCAGACGACGGCTCGCCTACAAGAACATTGTCAACAAGCTCCCAGCTATCCTCATAAGTTGGTCTGCCAAAGCCGTCAACGCCTGTCTGCGTTTGCACTTTAAGCTTCACCGAAATTCCCTTTATCATTGTTCTCATAGTCATATACCTCCATAGCTCCCCACCTCTGACGAATGATACCAAGCTCTTTCAATTCGTTTTTGAGAAAATATAAAGATTGTCCTGAATTGAGATAAGTCATTGACACCGAATAGCCCATAGCTGCCTGCGACGCCTGCACAGCAGGTGGTGCATTATCAGCCGAACAGTCAAGACTTCTCACAACAGCCTTTGAGATTATCGCCTTTACTGTCAACGCATAGTCTTCATCACTTGTCACAAGGGCATTGACATCAACGCCGTAACGCTTGCCTATAACACGGAGCTTTGCGCAGGCGGTCTCGATAAGACTATCCGCCGCCTGCTGCTCCTGTGATGTAAGCTTTCGTCCGTATACTGCTATGTCGTCGATAGTGGCATAAACGCTGCTCATTCTGTTGCCTGAACGGCCTGAACGGCTGCAAATGCCTTAGGGTCAAGGATAGCAAAGCCGATATAAGCCTCTGTTCTGAGATACACCTCATTGTGTCCTTTCAGATCTCTGCCTGAGTTATCAGGGTCGCCGTACTGGATAACTTCAAGGGGCAGCTCCTTTGCGTAGCCCCACTTGAAAGCTCTTGCAAAGTCGCCTACGATAGCCCTGTCTGTACCCTTATTAAAGTTTACGGTGGAATTTACATCGCAGGCTGTGCCGTTAAGGCTGCCCGGATTTGCACCGAGAGCAAACTCTGGATACTGCTTTACGCCGTTGACCTTGAGTTTTGCAAGAGAAGAGGCAAACTCCTTTGAGAACGCAAAGCCTGTAACGTTGTAGTCGCCAAGCTTAGCAACTGCATCTTCGAGGTTGCTTTCAGGGTCTGCGCTGTCAAAGTCTACCTTTGCGGTGTTGTCGGCAACTGCCTTGTCGATATAGTTATCGCCGAGAGCTGCAACAACTGTCTTTTTTCTCGGGTTTATTCCGTGGAAGCCGAGGATGTCGATCGCACGAGCGAATTTGATAGCTGCGCCCTCTGCAAAAGACTTGATGACTTCAAGCTTTTTCTCGTCTGTTCCATAGATGAACTCGTCACTGAAGCGTGCGCCGTATTCGATCTTGAGCGGTCTCATCGTCACCTTTCCGAGCTTAGCACTGCCTGCGGATTTAGCCTCGCTTTCACCGATAACGTCCGCCTCATCGTCCATAGAGAAAACGAAATAGTCGTTGCCGTTAAAAGATACAGGATCTCTGCCGCTGAGCTTTGCAAGGGTGGAATGACCCTTTACTGTTGAAAAAATGCTTGTTACTGTTTCAGGCTCAAGAAGTGTGCCTCTCTTAATTATTTCTGCCATGATTATTCTCCTTTCAGCTTTTCAAGTGTTTTTCTAAGTGCGTTTTCCGCACTGTTTTTGCTTGGGTCGCCCTCTGCTCTGAAATCAGGGGCATTGTGTGATGTCTTAAAGTATTTTGACATCTTTTCTGCATCGGCTCTTATAGACTTTTCGTCCTCGCCGCTGAGCCTGTCCGAAAGCTCCGCAGGAAGTCCGTACTCCTGTGCGGCTCTCAGTTTGCAAAGGCTCTGTTCAGCCGCCTTGCCCTTTGCCGTAAGGTCTGCTATAGTGGTTTCATAGCCCTTGACCTTTTCTGCCATATCAGCAGGGGAAACATATCCCTCAAACTGCTTTGTGACAGCATTTGTGTTTTCCTCCAGCTTTGCATTTACTATCTTGTCAAGCTGTTCCTGCGTCGTGACAGGTTCAAATTCTTCTGCCATAATATCATTCCTTTCAAATATCAGTAGCTTATCTTTTGCTTTTTCTTTTCTTTAGCGTTCGCACAGCTCCAATGTGCAAGCACCACCGACTCTAACAGCGAAATGTCAGCACCCTCCATAATAGAGCTGTAACCAAAACCTCCGCCTGAGCCTATGGCTCTGTGTTCGCAATTTGAAACAGCCTGCTCAAGTGCAGGTTGTTCTGCGTGGCATATCTTATCAGCAAACAGACTTTGCTCAAACTGAGCTGACGCCTGCACCACCTCAGCAACCTTTGGCAGCACAGCCTTGCACTTAACTCCTGCGTCTTTCATATCACTTTCAAGCACAGCCTGTCCGTTTGCACCGTCTATGGTCACTTGCCTTGCGTGAGGATTTCTGAGATATGAGATTATCCAGCCGTTCCCCTCTCGCACAGGGCGGCAGTCGATAGCTTCAACGAATATTTTGCCGTCAGAAGTTTTAACAGCAACTGCAAGAGAAACATTTGCCGTATATCTTGCATACTTAACACCGAAGAACAGTTCAGGCGTGCCCGAAAGTTTTGGTGCTGTATCAAGCTGATAGTTATGCCATTCCTCCCGGCTTATAGCGGACTTCTGATTGTATCTTAACCACAGACCTAAACGCTGAATATTATCGTCTGTCTGGTCTTTGCCAAGCTCTGAACGTATCTTACGCTCGGTCAGTATCGTACCGAGTGAGGGATTTGTTTCATACCAAAGTTCAGGGTCATGTGCGTCAGCCATTTCAGGTATGCTCCACTCTGCCCAGCCGCTGTCAACGTTAGTACCGCTAAGCGTATCACGGCGATACTGATAGAACACAGTTCCAGATGATACCGCAGTAGGAGGAGTGCCGCACATCAGTGTCTGAGGGTTTGCAGAATCGGTAACAACGTATTTCAATGCACTTTCTTGGTCAGCCGTGTACTCCTGAGCCTCATCTATAACGAGCAGGTCATAGCCCTCACCAAGTCCGCCTTTTGATGAACGTGTACGGAAGTTGATAAGACCTCCGTCATTATCTTTGAGCCACTCGATACGTTCAAGGCCAAACTGTTTTGTGCTCTTGAAATCCTCTTTTTCGGTATATCCTGCCTTTGCAAGACGTTCAATGACCTTTTCCCATGCGTTGTGAGAGGTGGTCGTTCTGTGTGCCGTATAAAGAACACGCTCTCCGTGGATAAGTCCCCAGAGAGCACGCATTATAAGTATTTCAGATTTTCCGTTACGTCTTGGCACGCTGTAGCCGTATTTCATATGCGTCCACAATCCCTCGTCATTGGTCGCCATTATGTCATATAGCTGTATTTCCTGCCATTCCTGAGCAATTCTGCCTGTGCTGTTATATAACTCTACAGCCTCGTTGCCCTTAGTCTGCTCATAAGGCAGGACAAGGGCTGTGGTGGGGGTCTGCCTGCCGACTCTCTTATCCTCAATAGGGAATTACCTCCTTTTGTGTATGAAAAAAGCACCCGTTAAGGTGCTTAGTTCCGATATTTGGGTATAAAAATACCGCCTCGCCGTAGCGGAGCGGTTATTAACTAATATTTGAGTTCAGGAGGTAACTGCTTTTCTCGAATGTCTGTCTCTGATACTTCTATACGAGAAATATGAAAAGCTTTTTTACAGTCATTGCACCAAACATCTCCATATCCTTTACCACTGCTTATTTCAAGCAATCTGTAATCTGTATTTTCTTGTCCGCAATATGGGCATTTGCCTGCCTTATGGAGCTGCTTTATACTCGCTAGATTGTCAAGCCATTTCATACTATCACCTCTTTGTAACCAAGCTATAAAATAATCGTTCAAACCTATAAGCTTGTTTTTCCATTAAATCTAAGTTTTGCTGAGCATATGCTTTGCCATGTTTCTTTAGCTGTAAAACGTGGCACTTTTCATGCAATATGGTTTTTACTAATTCCTCTTCAGAAGAAAATGCACTTGGGAACAAGTCTATTCTTCCTATGTTATTATAGTCTGTTGAGCCATAAAAAGGAAGTGCAAGGAGTTTTTCAGAACGCTGAATCTTAAAGGTTATTCCGCTAGTATCAATAGAATATTTTCTACATATGTTCAGAATTTCTCTTTTCTGCATTGGCACTGTCAACGTTGAGAACGCACCTATGTTTTGCTCTTTTCGTTCAAGGTTTCTTCCTGATTTCATTATACCACTTTTTTTCGATTTGTCAATCCTGCTAAGCACTTCTTTTTCCTTAGCTCTCGCCTGCTCAGGTGTGAGCCTTGTGACCTGCTTGCGTGTTTCGATCTCTTTGCCGTTTTGAACGTCTGAATAGCTTATTTGATCATATGTGCCTGCCTTTTCATTGACGTAGGTTATCTCACAGGTGCAGCGCTTATGCCGCCGCCACACGTCCTTTGGAACATCAGGATAGACGTACTTTCCTGCAAGCTTTGAACACCATGCGCAGCACTTGCTGTGGTCTGAACGGATAACGTAGACTTTAAGTCCTGCCTTACTGCGAAAGTCAGCATTTGTTTTGACATAATCGGTGAAAATAGAGCCGTTTATGTTCTCAACTGACGCAGTGAACTCGCTTAGTGCCGTCTTGTCGGTAAGGTCCTTTTGAGCAGTTACTTTTGCAAGATTTTCTATCCTCTCAGAGGGGAAATCTGCTCTTTGCGGCTTTATGCCTATGCCTGCCGCCTTATCAAGCTGCTTTTGGATATTCTCAGCCACAGAGTTTATAAGATCGTAGTTATCACCGAATATATCACCGAGTATCTCAGCAATAAGCTGTTCATCTGTAAAAGCCTTTGGGCTTTCAGTTATGCTTTTTTCAAAGACTTTTTTCAGCACAGTTCCTGTTGCCTGTGCGAAGTCATCAACATCAGTGAGGTTTGCTTTACCGCTTTCAAGCCTTTTTATAATGCTCTGCAAATGTTTGTCGCTTTTTGAAAGCTTGACAAGGTCGCTTTTTATTTTGTCTGAAAGTGCGCTCATTTGCCGTCACTCTCCATACCTGTGAGAGCCTTTATGTTTCTTGCACCAAGATAGTCAGGCACAGCCTGGTTTATCTTCAAGATAGCGTCGCCCACACCCGAGAGTGCCGCAGCGTCAGGCTCGAAGATAGGCAGCCATGCGACTTTTGTATCTCTGAACGCATCTCTTTGATATGCGTATCTGTCACGGATACAAACGGCAAGATAGCCCACATTGAGCAGACCTGTTCCGAACGTCCTCTGCGCCTTGCGTGCCGTTAATCGTAGGTTTTCATGACCTGCCTTGATAGCCTCTGCGCTGGAGGGGTTTTCAGTGGCAAAGCCCAAGTCATCAAGGGTCAGTCCTGTTTCTCCTGCGAACAGGCTTGCAAGTGTTCTCAGCTGTTCAGTATATGGCGTCATTGATTGCTGTTGAAACTGTCCTACAATGGGGTGATCGCCGTCGCCGTCTTTCGTGAAGTTCAGAAAAGAGGATATCGTAGCAAGGCGGTTATTGAACTCTGCGTCCTCAGATAATCCAAGCACATATTTTTGAGGAAAGCTGTAAAATTCAGCCGACACCTCAGAGCGTTTTATAGTTCTGAGAGCTGTCTGCGTATAGGCAATGCAGGCTCTTGAAATACGGCTGTGACCGAAAGGGCGCTTTGCGTCAGGACGATATATTATCGGCACGAGCAGTGCATATGGTGCAGCGTTTGGTATACGCTGAACAAGCACACCATGGGAGTATATTTCCGTCATGCCTGCCATGAAATAAGCCTCTGTCTTTACAACGCCCATGCTGTCACGCTCAAGCACTGCATAACCCTCAGTAAGCAGATTTGTCACAGGATCAATGATACCGGTGGCATTTGAGCCGTCAATGACCTGCAGGCGAGGATAGCCGTTATCTTCTCGGATATAGACGAAAGAACACGCTGAGATAAGAGCCGAAAGCACCGCAGAGTCAATGAGTATATCCTGATTGTTTGACAAGAATATTTCGCTCAGATTAAATTCATCATTTTGAAATTCATCGAACTGCAAGCGGTCAGCAAGGCTATCGACTGCTTTCGCACACCAACCGACAGTTTCCTTTAGCCCCTTGAATTTTTCGGGAGCAAGGCTCGAAAAGTCCTGTGCGTTATTTTTCATTTCGTAGTACTTATATCTCAATAGCACTCGTGTTTGTTTATCGGCAAGTCTGCGTCGCAGATAGTCAATTCCGTATATTTCGTTTGTCATATTTTTGCTCCTGTTTAAAATTCTGCGAGATATTTACACAATGAAGGCGTGAACGTGAAATTGCCCCTCAAAGGGGGTGGTATGCCCCCATATGCTCAAAAAAATTGGAAATTTCGTGGAAATTCGTGCTTAAATCGACTTCCAATCAAAAGTTTGCGGTAAAACACGGTTGGATACGGCTTCTACCTTTTGATCAAACACCTGTTTTTCTACCAATTTATCAGATTTCTGACGATTGCAACACCAATGAGCAAGCTGTAGGTTTTCAAGTGCTGAGGGGTGACCGCCTTTTGCAATGGGTATGATATGATCTATACAAGCCGACAGAGGGTGAGGATATTTCAGCGAAAAATCAACAGGTTTTCCACAGATACCGCAGACTGTTTGGGTAGCATATATCTTTTTCTTGTTGATACGGAACTGTGTTTGATGTGAGCCGTTTCGATCTGGTCTTGGTACTGGCATTGTATACCTCCGTGCAACGCAAAAGGCACCCCATAGGAGTGCCTCTTGTAAAAATATTATAAGGAGTTTTGTAAATGGTGGAGCAGATGTTGAGCTGGCACGCTCTCGACCTGCATAAGCCCCTTACGGGGCTTAGAAAATTGGAGGTGACTTCAATGAAAGTACAAGTCTGAGGTACATCTACACTTTCCTCAGTTTAAATTATAACACAGTAAAAACCGACAAAACCGACAAATCAAGATTTTTTTGAAATATATCTTTTTATCTTCTTTTCAACTGCGTCCTCTGACATTCTCCCACCACTAACCTGCATAGCTATCTGCAAGTACGTCTTACCCTTGATGAATTTCAGCACGAACATTCGCCGTGTCTGATAGTCCTCTATCCCCTTGATGAACTCCTCCACAGCCCTCTGCTCACGCTCTAGTCGTGCCTGCTCGCACAGCAATGAAAGTGTATCACCGCTTGGTAAGAAGCCGTCTATGCGTGTGCTGTGTGGTGTGTAGGACGGCGGAGTGCATACGCTGATACTGTCGGCAACGTATTTGCCTGAAAGCTCCGCCTTGATATCCTCAATGGCTGAGGCGTTCCTGCGATAGGCTTTCAGGCGTGACATGGTCATAGGGTCGTTTCTTTCCATAGGATCTCTCCTCTCTTATTCCCAACACTACATACCCGTTCTTTATTCCCCAGCCGTTGAGGATATATGTTATCTTGTATGTATGTCCTGATATCTCATGTTTTGCGTGTTCTCTTACTGTGCCGTCTGAGCTACGATAAGACGTTCCGTCAGTCGGTATAAATTTTATCAGATCTCCCGTCTGAAAACCCCTGTCATTCTTTCTGACCTCAAAAGTTTTCTCACCTCTCAGAACGGCGTCACAAAAGTCTATGCTAAGTTTCAGATCATGTGTTTTCACTCTTATCCCTCCTCAATATCCAACAAACTAAGCTGGTTATTTTTCATATCAAATACTCTGTCACGCCATTCAACACCGATATAGTCAAGAACTCTTCCCCAGCCGTACTTTGTGCCGTCAGCATCTTCACAACACTTGTTCATCCAGAAATCCCACTCTTTTTCATTTCTTTCACGAAGCCTGTCAAATCGGTGAGGGCGCTGTTCCATATGTATGCCGAAACCGCACATTGAACAGCCTGTGCGCTGAGCTTTTGTTGTGCAAAGCTTTCCGTCAAAGTCACGTTTTATCTCGCCATAGATTGTAGGCACAGGCACATTCAGGTCAAGTGCAAGTTGTAGCAAGTCCTGCCTTGTAAATATGGCAAATGGTGCTGAACGTATCGTGCTTTTGCCAAAGTAATTGCAGCCGTTAAGCATTAGCGATTTTTCACGTCTGCCACCCTCACTTGCCATAAGTCCTAAGAACGGCACGCTCTTGTGTTGCTTTGCCCAATCATCACACGGCTTTTCTTTCATCCAGAAACAGCATTGTGATGATACCTTAAACGGCGGTATCTTGTAGTCAACGCCCTCATTTTCATTTTCGTAACCGCCAAACAATTCAAGCCAGCGCTGAGAAAGTTGCATTCTTGTATGCTTGCGAAAACCGCCATACTCTCCCGTTTCACCCGTTATGATAGCGTGACGAACTGTCTTGTTCTTGTCCGTAGGGTGTGCAAGCAGTTCTATTTTTGCGGCTGTTTCTTTTGATAGTACAGGAAAACCATATTCCCGTATGATATCTATTTTTGACTTGTATGGGCTTAACTTTATCACTCCAAGTTGCTCGTGTATCTGCTGAATAGATTTGTCTTCAAGACTAGATACCGATACACCTGGAACATAACTGAAACCACAGTAATCATGTATAAATTTCAAAAGCGTTATGCTGTCAAGTCCGCCTACCGATATGTGCGTATTCAGATTTCTTTTGTCACATTCACGAATGAACTCCCTTACTCTGACCTCAGCGTATTTGACCTTGAACTCATACGGCATTTTCTGCTTAGTTTGGAAAGCTGCTATCTTCTGTTCATTGTCTTTGGTACGCTCCTCATAGCTTTTCACTCTTATTCCTCCTCAAACTCAGGACACTCAGTCACCGTATACGAGTGTATCATACCGCCCTTTTGAGCCTCGTACATTCTGTGCTGACACGTCCTCCAACCCTCAACCGGACTGCGGTCTATGGACCATGCACATCCTGTGAGGTATTCTCCTGTTATCTTATCCTTTGTCGGTACTGCGTGGCGGCAGTGCCAGCATAGGGTGTGGTCAGTGTGTTTCATTCTCACACCTCAACTCTTCCAGCCTGCAATACACCAACGTATTGCCGCAAGTCTTGTCAGCGATCTCTGCCTGATAGAAGAACTGACCCGTCTTGCTGCTCTTGCGGATAATGCACCCTGTCAGCTCGTAGCAATCGGAGCCGTTGTAGCTCACCCTGCGTCCGAGACTTTTCTTTACTTCGTGTATCGTCATAGCTCCTCTATCCTCACATAAATGCCAGGTATGTCCGCCCAAAGCTTCTCGCATATCTCACTCGCCACAAGCTGGTCGTCAGTCCAAAAGCCGCATAGTGTCATGCAGTCCTTGAACATCTTCTGCAGGTTGTCTGTGTCAGGCTTGCTGATCTTGTACTCTCCGTCCTTGTGCTTGCCGTCATTAGGAAACAGCCACTTTGTTATGAGCCTTATCCCACAGATGTATTTCTCAGGCGGTCTGTGCCTTGCTAGGTTTGCCGTGAGCTTTTCTTTTGCCGCCTTGACATCGGGTGGATCATAAAATATCGGCTTGCCGTTTCTTACTGCCACCTTGTGTTCCTGTGCCGTAGCTGTCGGCGGTATCATCGCCATAAAAAATTCAGTCATTGTTATCTGCTCCTCTCGTGCGGTCGGTGTGCTAGCCGCCTTATTATTTCAGAATAGATTTTCGGGCGGCTTATGCCCGAAAATATATATTATGTAATAATATACTTTTTCTTCCCTCGGGAAAAAGTCGGTATTTTGCCGACATTTTCTTCCCAAGGGAAAACACCGATATTTTCCTTACACTTACTCGATTTTTTCCTTTCCGTTTCAAAGTAAATTTTCTCGACTTTTTCCTTTCTTTCACTCATTTTTTTAAGCCGCATTCTCCGCCATCTATCCAGAAACCACCATGCTCTTTTAACCTTGAACGCACTGTCTTTTCGGTAACTGCGAGATACTCCGCCAGCTCAGAAATGCGGCACTTGCCATTCTCCTGCACGCCGCTGAAAGCTGTTTCAATGCTCTCCTTGCGCTCCTTGCTGCGGTCTTCATTGGTCTTCTTCTTGCTGAAATTCTTCTTCCAATTCGGTGTGATGTCCTCTACCTCGCAGTCTTTAAGCACGCCCACAGTATCCTCTCTGTGAACAGGATAGTCAAACCACATATTGAGGGGAGCAAACTTCGGGAACTCTCTCAGAGTACCCTCTATACGCCATGCCGTGCGGTTTCTTACCGCAAGCTTAGCCCTGTCTATGTCGGCCATCATAAGCTTGTACGAGTTCGAGTGCAGGTGCTTGTGTGTTATCTCAAGCATTTTTGACGGCGTAACAAGATCGTCCTGTGAACAAAGATCATCAGTATTTCTGTAAAATCTCCTCATCCAGTTCTCGCAGATACGGCAAACAGTTTCGTCCTCCTGCTGCTTGTAAAGGCTGTCTGAAATGTCAAGCTCTGAAAGGTCAAGAAGTGCGTCAGGGTCACGGGCGAATACTCCTGAACCGCTGGCTCTGTCCATTGAACGCTTACCGCCCTGCGCTCCCTTTGAGTGGTGGTGGCAGTATATGACCGCACAGCCAAGCTCTGTGCACACCTTGTCGAACTGGTTGCAGAAGTGCGCCATTTGGTCTGCTGAGTTCTCGTCACCTGTTATGACCTTGTAGATAGGGTCTATTATTACAGCAATGTAATTCTTCTTGCTTGCTCGGCGTATAAGCTTTGGTGCAAGCTTGTCCATTGGTACGCTGTGACCTCTCAGATTCCATATGTCTATGCTGTTGAGGTTATCAGGCTCTAGGTGCATTGCGGTGTACACGTCCTTGAAGCGGTGCAGACAAGATGCTCTGTCAAGCTCTAGGTTGACGTATAGTATCTTTCCTTTGGTGCATTGCCAGCCAAACCACTTGACCCCCTCAGCTATCGCCACGCACATTTCGATAAGTGCATAAGACTTGCCTGCCTTTGACGGACCTGCAATGAGCATTTTGTGACCCTGTCTGAGAACACCGTCAATAAGTGGTGGTGCAAGCTCAGGCAGGTTATCCCACTCAGCACTCAGGCTCTCAGGGTCAGGGAGATCATCATTGATACTCTCTATGTAATCTTTCCATTCCGAAAAGCTTTCTTTTCCTATGTTCTTGTCAATGATGAACTGTTTCTTGCCGTTTCTCATAACGCCTGGCATACGGCTAAGACGTGAGGGATTGCGGTTTTGTTTATCTATGTCAAGACCGCTTTCCTTGCAGACCTTGTAAAGAAAATCAACACGCCTGCGATATTCATCATAGTTGGGAGCGTCTATCTTGACGATAGCGTGAACGCTCTTTCCGCCGCTGTATACAAGCACTGCAATAGGAAGTTCAAGCTCTCTCATCACAGCATTCTGCTGTTCTATAGGCATACTGTCGCTTTCAACAAGAGCATAGCGGTAGTCTGTTACATTCTCGTTCTTTACGCCCTTGCCGTCAAGAGGATTGAAGCGGATCCACGCTCCGGCTTCTTCCTTGTAGTCGCCAAACACCGCACCAATGTCGCCGTTACATTCGCCAAGCCTCTTGATAAGCTCCCCTGCCGTCCTGTCACAGCAGCCCTTTGTTGGCAGATACCTGGTCTTGCCGTCCTTTTCTGTTTCCCACGTTTGCGTAACATAGCCCACGTTCTCTCCTGCCTCAAAGAGTGTTTCAAGATAGGTGACTATCTCCTTGACAGGATCCCATTGGGCAGGCTCGGTGATCGGTATGCCCTCACCGCCGTTTACAAGGGGACTGCTTTCTTCTGCAACTATCTCGCCGTCCCAATCGTATGCCTTAAACTCATGGGGGCTGTATCCTCTTTCCTTTGCCATTTGCACGATAGTTCCTGCAGTCACGGGCTGAGCATTGCCGTTAAAGCCTTGCCATTTGTGTTCGCACTCTCCGCTGTGATAACGGCTGTCTGACCTCGACCAACTGTCCCAATCGTTCACGGAATAGCCCTCGTGCTTGAGAGCCATTCCCACGTTGACCCATTCTTGATAATCACAGCTTGCAGGGTCTATGTATTCAAGCATTTTAAGCAAATTTGTGCTATCCATTCACTTCTCCTTAGTTCTCAGGTGTGTATGTTTTCGGGTCGATATCTCTTGGCACTCTCCAGCCGTTAGCAGAGATACGGGCTATCATTTTGCTTGCACTGTCAAAGCTCCAAGAGCCAACGTGCTCAAAACCTTTGCTTTCAAGCAGCCTTATCTGCTTTGGAGTGGTAAGTCCTGCATTGCGGCGCTTTTCAAGGCGATCAAGGATAAGCTTTGCCTTGCCTGCGTTGTCTATATCGTCAGGGAAAATGCCCAGCTTTTCAAGCTTTGCTTTCTGCTTGTCGGTAGCAGGAGCACACTCCCAGCCAAAAGCAGGAACATATGAGGACAAGTCCTCAGCCTGTATTGACATTTCATATTGTAAAGGGTCAACGAGCTTTCGCTTGCGTGTTTTCATTTCTTTGAGCTGCTTTGCCAAAGACTCTTCACGCTGTGCCACAACGTCCTCGCTTGCCTGTTTTTCTGCCTCTTCGATATCCACTGCACAGCCTGCCTCATTGGCAAGGTTTTCGGTCATTTTCTCAGCGACCTCTTCATTCTGACAGATAAGGTGTGCAGGTCTGCAAAGCTCGTGGCGTTCTGTGTGCCATAGGAAATCAAGCAGCAAAAGTTCTGTCTTTCCCTCGCAAAGTCTTGTGCCTCTGCCTACCATTTGACAGTAAAGCCCACGCACTTTTGTTGGTCTTAGCACGATAACGCAGTCAACTGACGGACAGTCCCAGCCCTCTGTGAGGAGCATTGAGTTGCACAGCACGTTGTATTCGCCCTTGTCGAAAGCTTCTAATATCTCCGCTCTGTCTGTGCTTTCTCCGTTGACCTCAGCAGCGTTGAACCCTTTGCTGATAAGGATATCACGGAACTTCTGAGAGGTCTTGACAAGCGGCAGGAACACAACTGTCTTGCGTTCCTTACAGTATTTGAGCATTTCATCAGCTATCTGATAAAGATATGGGTCAAGTGCCGTGTCGATATCACTAGCCTTGAAATCTCCTGCCTGAGTTGAAACTCCTGAAAGGTCAAGTTTTAGCGGTATGGTGATAGCCTTGATAGGTGAAAGATAGCCCTCTTTGATAGCCTGCGGCAGGGTGTATTCATATGCAAGGCTGTCGAACACCGAGCCTAAGTTCTTCATATCGCCCCTGTCAGGTGTAGCCGTCACCCCAAGCACCTGAGCCTTTGGAAAATGGTCAAGCACTCTCTGATAGCCGTCTGAGATAGCGTGATGAGCCTCGTCAATGATAATGGTATCGAAGTAATTTTCCGAAAAGCCTTTGAGCCTTTTCTCACGCATAAGGGTCTGAACTGAGCCTACTACCACACGATACCAAGAGCCTAAACAGCTTTGCTCTGCTTTTTCGGTGGCACAGCCAAGCCCTGTTGACTTCATAAGCTTGTCAGCCGCCTGGTCGAGCAGCTCGCCCCTGTGGGCAAGGATAAGCACACGCTTACCCTGCCGCACACATTCTTCCGTAACAGCCGAGAAAAGTATTGTCTTTCCCGTTCCTGTCGGCAGAACTGCAAGGACTTTGTTTATTCCCTCAGACCATTGTTCGAGTATAGCAAGCTTAGCCTCGTTTTGATATGGTCTTAAATTCATCATCAGAACGCACCGGCTTTCCAGCCACCTGTCTGAGTAGGCTGACTATACTGCGGTGTCTGCGTCTGAGCAGGCTGAACGGTAGTCACATTCTCGTCATAGGCGTAGAGCTTCTTTATCTTGTTGGACTGTCTGTCCTCACCGTCCTTGTTCTTGTAGTTGTCAACGTAGACGTGACACTTGCCCTTTTTGCCTGTGATAGCGTTCCAGTTCATTTTCAGCGGCTCGCCATGCTTTTTCAAGCCAAGAGCCAGGAAAAGTGCTGAGAGCTTCCACTCAAACTTGTTACAAAGGAAGAAATTCTCTGTTATCTCCACGCTGTCCTCAGCTCCCCATATGGTGAATGTGACCTTAGCCATATTGCAGGGCGGTACTTTTGCCGACCCCTCGTGTCTTGCACGTTCATACTTTGCAACGGTGAAGTCATAGTCCCCCTCAGGGAGCAGGACAAAGTCCCCACCCTCGTTGACTATCTCATCTTCCCAGCCGTATTCCATAAAATTATCCATAGTGTTGTCCTCCTTTTAAAATGGTACTTTCTGATTTTCTCTGATAAGCGGTAGCATTTGCTCCCAAGCACCTATCAGACAGCCCTGTACGAAGTCGTCAGGATAGTTGGTAATAGGGGTATCATAAGGAAAATAGTTTCTCTGAGATACCACAAGACGTATATCCGATTCGCTTACGCTGTTGGCTCTCATAAGGTCTGCAAGTGCTTTCGGTATGCCCTCAGGGATAACGATAGGTGGTGCAACATCCTCAAAGCCGCTGAGGTCTGTAAGGGGTTCTTCTGCCTTTGGTGCAGCTGTCGGCTGAGCCTGCTGCAATGTCACTGCGTTTGATGTCTTATGAGGTGGCTGCGGTGCTGCTTTCGGCTGTGCAAGCTGCTCCTGCACACGTCTTGGCATCGGCACAGGCTTAGGCATTTCAGCAGGCTGTGTATACGCAAACAGGTGAGCTATACCACTATACTCAAAAGGCATTTCAGACGGAAGTCCGTCACGATTTTTAGCGTCCCAGCAAGGGTGATGTGTGGTGTACATAACACGGTCACCACCCTGAGCCTTGAACTTCTTGCCGTCCTTATCCACAGCTACTGCATATGTTTTGTAGTTTGCAAACAGCACCATATCTGCCCATTCTTTCACAAGAGGCGATATCTGAGAAGAAGTTTTCTTGCCGAGTTTCAGTTCCCAGCGGTCATAAGCGCCCAGCTCGTCAGGCTGTTCAAACTTTCTCATCTGAGCGTGAGCCGTAAGCACAACGTTGATACCGCTGTCAACTACCTCCTGCAAGAGATTAAGAAACTTGCCTATCTCCTCTTTCTCGTAAACATAGCCGTTGCCGTAGCCGAAATCTTCAATGCCTTTTTTTTGATGAGCCGAGCAGATCATTTCAATGCAAAGCTGTTCAGCCCAATCAAATGTATCAATGACAAGGGTCTTGCAGAGCCTGCCGTTCATAGCTTCCTTTACCTCGTTTTTGAGCATTTCCCAGCTTGACGGCTTAGGGAAACGTCTGATGTTCAGCTTCTTTGTACTGCCCTCAGTATCAATAAATACAGGGTCGGGGAACTGAGCCGCAAAGGTGGATTTGCCTATGCCCTCAGGACCATATATCACGACTTTTTGTGCGGAGCTTACAACTCCTGATGTTATTTCATACATTAAAATGCACCTGCTTTCCAAGTTTTCGTTTCTGATTTTTCTTCCTTATCGTTGTCCATTGACCTGCCGTCCTCGATAATGATACTGCACTCGTCACCTGTAGAAACTCTTGTGGCTATCGCCTGCAAGCCCTGTGCTTCAAGCCACTTACCAAAGTCTTCAAGGGTGTCGGTATCCATTTGTTCAAGCTTGTCCAGCAGGACAAAACCGCAGTCAGGGTTGAGCTTTCTCACGATAGAGGTAGCGACGATAAGCTGTTCTGCTCCGCTTATACTGTCCCACTTATGACCGTTATACAGCAGCTCTCCGTCCTCAACTGAAAGCCCCTCAAGGGGCAGGTCGGCATTTTTGAGCAGGTCAGTTTTAGCCTGCCTTACGTCCTCTATCTGCTCAGTGAGATATGTATACTGTGAACGGTAGTCCTCAGCGTCTATCTCAGCTTTCTCCCTGTCGAGATTTGCTCTTATCTTCTTGTTCAGTTCCTCGATTTCTGAGATATTCTTTTCAAGCTCCGCTGTGCTTTCGTCCACAAGGTTTTGTGCGTCAAGGCTTGCAAGCTTGAAGTTGTTCACTGCCGCTTCATAGCTTGATTTTGCACGCTCATAGGCGGACTTAGCAAGTTCCAACTGCTTTTCGTAGTATTCTTTCTGATCACGCTTACGCTGATTTTCGCCGTTGCGAGCAAGTATATCCTGCTGCTGTCTGATAAGCTCCGAAGCTGAAACAGGCTCGGCAGGGACGTTTGCGTACACAGGCATTTCCTTTGCGAACTTAGACTTCTGGTCAGCTATCCTGCCGATAGCGGTACGCTGGTCATAGAGGGAATGTTCCTTATGCTCCAACTGATAGAGCGTATCGCCCACGCCGATTATTTTCAGCAGAGTTGAAGCTTTTTCCTTGCTTGACTGATTTATGAACTTCGGCAGGTCAAGTGCGAACTGCTCAACGAAGCTGTTCAAAAGCTGTTGACCGCCTTTTTTGCCTGTGCTGTCGGTGACTTTGAGGGAGCTGTTCTTACCCGAACGCTCCACTACTATACCGTTGTCGAGGGTGATCTTCAAGTGCGGTTCGACAACAGACCCCTCACGCTGAGGAGAGGACGGCTTATACTTGTCACCGCCAAGCGCCCAAGCGATAGCGTCAAGCACAGAGGTCTTGCCCTGCCTGTTCTTACCGCCAATAACAGTAAGCCCATTCTTTGCAGGCTCAAGCTGCACGGCTTTTATCTTCTTTACGTTTTCAAATTCAAGTGAGTTTATTTTTACTGACATTTTTCATTCTCCTTCAACTGGTTTTTCATCCATTCATCAAACTTTTGCAGTTCTTCATCTGTCGGCTCGTCCTCAGGTCTGCCCTTATCAAAGCCCAACGTACAGCCACTTTCAAAGCAACAGCCTGCTAGGTCGGCAGAGCATTCCACATCATCGCCATATTCACGATATCCCCAAGCGCAATCCTGACAGCACTTCATGACAGGATCTATACAGCGTGTCGGTAAGCCTTTCATTTGCCGTCACCGCCTTTTCGCACGCTACTCATCAACGCACTGGCACAGCAGATGTCCTTGTATGTCTCGCCAAGGTCAAAAGCCTTCTTCTCATGTGGCTCCATTTCCTGACGCAGTGCCAAAAGGGTCGACATAGCACTTGCGAGCACTTGACATATATCCGATTTTGTGCTATCATCAATTTGAAAAGTGTTTTCTTTTTTCGTTGAGCTTGTACCTGTTGCCGCAGGTGCAGGCTCATTTTCTTTTAGGTACTCTGCCAAATACACACCACACTTAAAATCTTTTTCGCTTAGCGGACAATTTTCGCAACTAACAGTAAATCCTGTACAGTACTCCACCGCCTTTTCAAACTCCTCTTTCGTTATCATCTTTATCCTCCTTAATATTTCCCCATTGTTCAGCCATTGCAAAAGCAATACCTTTAAACGTTTTGCTCCTTACCTTAGCACGATCTTTGCCAGAATGACGTGTTTCTTCCCATGTGCGTGATTTACCATTAGAATATCGTCCAAACAGCTTGCCATTATCAGGCTTGTCTCCTGTATATGTTGGTCGTAGGACAGGCAGCCCCTTTAACCATAAACACGTCGCCTTTGTGACAAACTGTTCTGAGTCTTCCGGTCCGTTTGAAAACATATATGGGTGAATTATTTGATCTGCCTTTCTGAATACAGTATTCATACGCCCTATAGGGTTTTCCACTGCAATTTTCGGTGCGTTCGCCGACACAATCTGCATAAAAAATACTATTGATTCTTCACGGTGTTTCATACGCTCGACCACCTTTTCAGCAGGTGTGCATTTCAAACTATAGTGGCGTGTAGCCACGTTGGTCAGGTATGTACACGGTGGGTGTGCGATAATCATATCCCATGTTTCAACAGTATGCTGCTTGCCGTCACAGGTGAAGAAATCGGTATTGCCATTGATAATATCCAAAACATCATTGCATATATGCCATTCAGGGTGACCGCCTGAACACATCTGAATATCGCAGCTGTACGCTTCGTGTCCTTTCGCACGGAACGCTTTGCAGACCTCTTGAGATTCCTCACAGGCTATCAGAACTTTCATTGTTCTTATCCTCCTCGTTTTCAAAACGTTTCTCCCAGTGCCTATCCACCACGCTCAGAACAAGATATATCACTACATCTATCCCTGCAAGCACGGCTACTGTTATCAGCAGTATCAACGCCATTTTACCACTTTCCTTTCGTCTGTATCTCGACCTTGACCACGGGTCTGCCTGCTTCTCTCACCGCACGCTTTATGCTCTCCTCTGCTTCCTCGTAGGCAGTTTCTTTTACGCCTACATACCACCTGTACGCTACATACATTGCAAGCACCACAACGAGCGCTACCGCTGCGGCACATCTGATTATCTCTAACACGGCTATCATTTTCTCACGTCCTTTCTGATCTCTCTGCTATCCACTTGTCAAGCAGCGTTGAGTATATCTCATACACATACTCGTTAAGCTTAATGGCACACCCGAAAGGATACACGCCCTGTCTGAGCCCTGCGTTCAGCCTGTTCACATTTGTGTTGAAGCCTGCGGCTTTCAGCCGTTCCACCGCTTCTACCGATGATATTACTCTGAGCATTTAATCCACCTCCTCGATAGTCAAAACATTCTCATGGGGACAAATAACACTTGCCTTTGTCAGAGCCTCGTACTGACTCTTTGCTGCTACTGTAAACACCCTTTTATAATGATACTGGTCTATCGTCGTTACCTTGTACAGTTTCATTGCTTTGTCACTCCTCATTGTGTTTTCTGTCATTTCTGCTTCCAGCGAACATATCCTGCAAGCATTGCTAGTTATCATAAGCGACAACGGAACTGTGTTGTCAAGCCCTATTAGCATACATATACCGAATGCAAGCGGACTTGCTAGGCACAACGCAATACCGAGATAGTACGCTATCTTTTTCAAATTCAACGTTTGCCCTCCTCATATTGTGACCTTGTTACAATCAGCTCTCCGTCAAGAGTCCAATACTGAATGACCTCTCTACAGGGGTCATTTTCTGTGCCTGCACCTTTCAAGGCTCTTGTTACGATCACCTGCTCAACCCTGGCACTGTCACACCCTCTTGGAATAGCAGTAATTTTCTGTTCCACTTTCTCACCCCTCATTTTCTGTCCGTTCAAACGGACTGTTAGCTGTTGACATCACTTGAATGAAGTAGTATAATCTACTCAACAAAGGTTTCAAGGCTTACACCGAAGTAATCGGCAAGTATTTTAAGCTTGTCTACCTTTGGCTTAGAGCGACCATTTTTCCAATCGCTAAGTGTTGTCTGAGGTATTCCTGTATCAAGCGATACACGATAAGATGTAAGGCCTCGTTCGTCCATAAGCTTTTTAAAAGCGTCATACATATATAGTTTACACCTCCTTAACATTATGTTATTTAAAATACTTCGGTTTTGCGGTATAATAAGAATATCAAAAGTAAATATGTTTACTACGCCGTTTATACTCAGATTTTTCGTTGCTTGGTAAATCTTTAGTATGTGCTTAGTATACATCAATATTTCCTGATTGTCAAGAGAAAATACTAAACTTTTCTTTAGTAATGTAATCTTTGTGAAAGGTGTATAATTTATGTACGAAAAATTTAGCGAATTGCTACATAATTACGGTGTTTCAGCCTATAAAGTATCAAAAGAAACAGGAATAAGTCAAACCACATTCAGTGATTGGAAAAAGGGAAAGAGCCAACCGAAAGTCGATAAGCTTCAAAAAATCGCTGACTATTTCCACGTTCCACTTGACTATTTCACAGAAGATAATATCAAGGTCGAAGCACATAACGAGCCTATATATCTTGATGACGAAACAAGAGATATAATAGATGAACTGAGAACACGACCAGAAATGAAGATCCTCTTTAGTGTGTCAAAAAACGTCACCAAAGAGGATATAGAAGCTACAGTTGAGATTTTAAAGCGTATGCAAAAGGATAGTGAATAGATTGGATTATTGCATTAGATACGTTCCTTTGCCTATATCGGTAAAGGGAGTGACAGCAATGGATTCTGACGGATTTTATAATATATACATAAACTCTAGGCTATCCTATGAGGAACAAAAAAAGACTATAGCTCACGAAATGGAGCATATAGTTAGAGGTGACTTTTTCAGCTTTGATGCGCTTGAAGAAGTCGAGACAATGTGAATATAAAAAAGGGAGGCGACAACGTGCCATTTGTGATAATAGCTGCCGTTATTGCTATTATCTGCGTTGCAAGGTACTATCATAATAAGAAAGAACGCAATAAAGAGATAACATGGCAGGAAGTTCAAAAACAGACGGACACAAAAAGAAATACCATAAGTATAGATACATCTGAAAATTTTTCGGAAAGCGAAGATGTTCCTGCAAGAGAAGTCCATTCAAGAGCGGAGCATAAGCGGAAAATTGCTAACATTCCAAACAGATATGTTGTCATCGACCTTGAAACAACAGGGCTAAACCCACAGTATGACTTTATCACAGAATTTGGAGCGGTGCTTGTTGAAAACTCTGAGATAGTTGACACATTTGAGCATTTTGTTAAGCCGAAGAAAAGAATACCAGAGGAAGTTGAAGATCTCACAGGGATAACAAATGAAATGGTGTCGGACGCTCCAAGTATAAATATTGTGCTTCCAAAGTTCTTGAAATTTATCGGGAACGATATACTTGTAGGACATAACATTGATTTTGACAGCCAATTTATTTCAGCAGCTTGTCAGCGTTTTAATCTGCCATACAAGAACAAAGTATGTGACACGCTGGAGCTTTCTCAACAGGTGTTTCCGAAACTTGAAAATCACAAGCTGAGTACATTATGCCGGAAGCTTAATGTCACCAATGACTCTGCCCACCGTGCATTGTCTGACGTGTTGGCAACTCAGCAGGTATTTGAAAAGCTGAGCGAGAAAGCGATGCCAAAGATACATAATCATGCAAAATTCACGTTGAAAAAGAACAGCTATAACGTTCGCTACTCAGCAAAGACCAAAGCCATACGAGAACTACAGGAAATGCTGTTGGATATTACTGACGACAATATCCTTACTGACGAAGAAGTTATGGAGCTGAAAGATTGGCTTGATTGCAACGAGGAGTTCTGCAATATTTATCCGTTCGATAAGCTGAAAAGGATAATAGAAAATGCTTTGGAAGACGGCATACTTGAACAGCACGAGCTTGATGAAATGCTGGAGGTTTTCAATGATATTTGCAAGCCTGAGTTTGACAAGGACGTTTCATCAGAGGAACTTATAAACCTTGACGGCAAGGTGCTTGTTTTCACAGGCGAGTGTCAGCTCGGAGATACAAGTGAGATAACGCCGATATATGAAGCAATGGGTGCAACTATCAGAACGTCCGTAAGTGGCAAGACTGACTATCTTGTAGTAGGAGCTTACGGCAGTCCTGATTGGTCATACGGCAATTACGGCTCTGAGGTACTCAAAGCAAGGGAACTTCAAGAGGCAGGCAAGAAAGTCAAGATAATAAACGAAGCAAACTTTTTGCCTATCATATACAGCGAAGCAACTACATAATAAAAAAAAGTCCTCCGAGCGTTGACAGCACTCAGAGGACAAGTGAACTGATATTGACAGTATCAGCTCGATTAAAATTCACACTAACCCATTAAGAAAGGGCGAATTTTGCCCTTTTATTATACTGCATATTTTTAGATATGTCAAGAAAATAGGAGGAATATTTTATGCTATGTAAGAAATGTCACAGGGAAATTCCAGAGGGGTCCCCGTTTTGTAACCACTGCGGTAAGAAACAGGAAACCACAAAAAGGAAAACACGCCGCAGAGCAAGAGGAACAGGCACGATAAGATTTGACCAAAGAAACGGACTGCGCCACTATCTTGCTTATGCCCCTAAAACCATATCGGGAGCAGGGGGAAGATATCTTGGCGCATACGAAACACGAACGCAGGCTCAGGGTGCTATCGACAAATATTTCAACAGCACACAAATTCCATATGGTACTCTGACAGTTGCTCAGGTTTACCAAAAATGGAGTGAAAAGCACTTTGAAAACCTCACCAAAAGCGGCGAGCAGGGCTACAAGACGGCTTGGAGATATCTTGACAGTATCGCAGGCAGAAAGATAGCAGACCTTAAAACAGCAGATTACCAGCGCTGTATAGATGACTGTGCAAAAGCTTTCAGCCGCTCACAGTGTGCGAAAATCAAGCAGCTATGTTCTCAGCTCTGCAAGTACGCAGAACAAAATGATATTATCGACAAGAACTATGCAAGCTTTATCGTCCTGCCAAAAGAAGTCAAGAAAGAACGCCGTATCTTCACGAGTGAAGAACGTGATAAACTATGGGCGCATTCCTCTGACAGATCCGTTCAGGTCATACTGTTCATGATATATACAGGATTTCGCATTGGTGAGGTTTTCAGTATACAGAAAGAGAACGTACATCTTGACGAGGGTTACATAATCGGCGGTATCAAGACTGAAGCTGGAAAGGACAGAATAGTTCCTCTGCCGCCGCAGATACCTGAAATAAAAAGCTTTGTCGAAAGCTGGTATAACGAAAGCCAGACGCAGTTCTTACTTAATGGCGACACAAATAATTTTCGCAAGCGCAATTTCTATCCTGCACTTGCTGAATGCGGCATAATTCCACCGCCAACTGTTACAAAACAGAAAAGCGGCAGGAACACTGAAAAGTATGACACAGAGATAACGCCACACTGCTGCCGTCACACTTTCGCCACCCTTTCAGCGGACTGCGGTATGCAGCCTGAGAAGCTTCAAAAAATCATTGGTCATGCCAAGTATGAAACGACCGCTGACATATATAATCACTCAGGTCAGAACTGGTCAGAGCTGTCCAACGAGATGAAAAAGCTGGTAAAATAGCACGAGCAATCACACAAAATAAGGGTTGTATTAGTGTTGTAATCAAGCGCAAAGCTAGGAAAATAGAGCTTTCTTGATTACTTGGTAAGGACGAGGTCACCGGTTCAAGCCCGGTTAGCAGCTCCAGCAGGTGCTTGCACCTGCACCCAAATCCGCTATCATTTATGGTAGCGGATTTTTTTGTCACCGCCCATGGGTACGATACCCTACACACAAAAAACACCGCCCGAACTCCTCGGACGGTGTTATATTTTTATCTCGTATTACAGATTTGTATACTCCATAAGGCTCTTATCCACCTCACGGGCAACATCTCTGCCCTCTCTGATAGCCCATACTACAAGTGACTGTCCTCTGCGCACGTCGCCTGCGGCAAAGACGTTCTTCACGTTCGTCTGATGTGTGCCGTCGGCTGTTGCGATATTCGTTCTGCCGTCTACCTCAACGCCAAAAGCCTTTGTGAGATAGCTTTCAGATCCCAGAAAGCCTGCCGCAATAAGAACAAGCTCGGCTTCTACCTTGTATTCGCTGCCCTCAACAGGCTTCATTATCGTTCTGCCTGACTTAGGGTCTTTCTCCGGAGAGAGCTTTACAAGCACTGCACCCTTAAGATTGCCCTTTTTGTCTTTGAGAAACTCCTTGACAGTTGTCTGATAAACTCTCGGGTCATGACCGAACACACCGATAGCTTCTTCCTGACCATAATCTGTCTTGCAGACCATTGGCCACTGCGGCCATGGGTTGTTCTCGGCTCTCGTATCAGGAAGCTTTGGCATCATTTCAAGCTGCAAAACGCTCTTTGCGCCATGTCTTACGCTTGTACCAACGCAGTCATTTCCTGTATCTCCGCCACCTATTACCATGACGTTCTTGCCCTTTGCGGAAATGTGGTTTTTATCCGTAAGGCCGCCGTTCAGCAGCGCCTTAGTTGTGGATTTCAGAAAATCCACTGCAAAATAGATACCCTTTGCATCTCTGCCCTCGGCTTTGATATCTCTAGGGTTTGAAGCACCACAACAAAGTATTACTCTGTCGAAGTCCTTGAGAAGCTCAGCCGCTGTGATATCCTTGCCCACATTAACGTCTGTGCGGAACTCGATGCCCTCTTCTTTCATTATGTTTATCTTGCGCTCGATTATCTGCTTTTCAAGCTTCATGTTCGGTATGCCGTACATAAGCAGACCGCCCACTCTGTCCTCACGCTCGAAAACTGTTACACTGTGACCTCTCTGATTGAGCTGGTCAGCGGCAGCAAGACCTGACGGGCCTGAGCCTATAACAGCGATAGTCTTTCCTGTTCTTACCTTTGGCACTCTTGCTGAAGCATATCCGCAGGCATAAGCATTTTCGATAATGCCGTATTCGTTAGCCTTTGTGGTAACAGCGTCGCCATTAGCTCCGCAGGTGCAGGCTTTTTCGCAAAGTGCAGGACAAACTCTTGATGTAAACTCAGGAAAATTGTTCGTCATATGAAGTCTGTAATATGCCTGCTCCCAGTTGCCCTTGTATATAAGGTCGTTCCATTCAGGGATAAGATTGTTAAGCGGACAGCCTGAAAATGCGTTGCCTATCTTCATTCCTGCCTGACAGAACGGCACACCGCAGTCCATACATCTTGCTCCCTGCTTTTGCTGCTCCTCCTTTGAAAGAGGAGTGTGAAATTCATTAAAATTCTTTATACGTTCCTCAACGGAGAACGCTGCTGCGTCCTCACGCTTATAGTCCATAAAACCAGTTGGCTTTCCCATATCTCAACTATACTTGCTTTCACGGCAAGTATATCCTCCTTTCGATTTTAAAAGTACAATATCTCATGTGCGCAGGCTTACTGCTTGCCGTTGATGATCTGATAGAATGCTTCTATCTGCGCCTGATCGCTACTCATACCCTTTTCTTCCATTGAAGCTATAGCAGACATCATCTTCTTGTAATCGTGAGGGATTATCTTCTTGAACTTAGGCAGATATTCCTCAAAGTTATCAAGAATACGCTTGCCCTTTTCAGAGCCTGTTGCGTCAACGTGCTGCTGGATAAGGTCTTTGAGCTGAATGATATCGTACTTCTCCTTGACCTCAGAGAAAAGTACCATTTCCTTGTTGAGTCTTGTGTAAAGGTGTCTGTCCTCGTCAAGAACGTAAGCTACACCGCCCGACATACCTGCCGCAAAGTTTTTGCCCGTCTTGCCGATAACTACCACACAGCCGCCTGTCATATACTCACAGCCGTGGTCGCCAACGCCCTCGACAACTGCCACTGCGCCTGAGTTTCTTACGCAGAAACGCTCGCCTGCAACACCGTCGATGAACGCCTTACCGCTTGTTGCGCCGTAAAGTGCAACGTTACCGATAATGATATTGTCCTCGGCTTTGAAAGTGGAATCCTTTGGAGGATAAACAACGAGCTTACCGCCTGAAAGTCCCTTGCCGAAATAATCGTTAGAGTCGCCCACAAGCTCGAGGGTCAAGCCGTTCGGGATAAATGCGCCGAAGCTCTGTCCGCCTGAGCCGTTGCAGACTATCTTGTATGTATCGTCAGCAAGTGTGTTATAATACTTTCTTGTTATCTCTGAGCCGAAGATAGTACCGAATGAACGGTCTGTGTTCTTGACATTTACTGTGATAGACTTCTTCTCACCACTCTTAAGATTTTTCTCGAACTCCTTCATGAGTACCTTTTCATCAAGAGTGTTTTCAAGCTTGAAGTCATACTTGGATTTCTTGTTGTATTCTACCTTTTCTGAAACGTAATCAGAGTTGATGATATTAGAAAGGTCAACTTGTGCCGCAGTGCCTGTGATACCAGCCTTTGGCTTGATAAGGTCAATTCTTCCCACAAGCTCGTCAACTGTTCTCACGCCAAGCTTTGACATATATTCTCTAAGTTCGGAAGCCACGAATATCATAAAGTTCATTACATATTCAGGCTTGCCAGGGAACTTCTTTCTAAGCTCCGGGTTCTGTGTTGCAACACCAAATGGGCAAGTATCAAGATTACATACTCTCATCATTGCACAGCCGAGTGTTATCAGCGGAGCTGTTGCAAAGCCGAACTCCTCTGCGCCAAGGATCGCTGCGATAACAACGTCACGGCCTGTCATGAGCTTGCCGTCTGTTTCGATAACGACCTTGTTTCTAAGACCGTTCTTGATAAGGGTCTGATGTGCTTCTGCAAGTCCAAGCTCCCATGGAAGTCCTGCATTGTAGATAGAGTTTCTCGGAGCCGCACCTGTACCGCCGTCATAGCCTGAGATAAGGATAACACCTGCGCCTGCCTTTGCAACGCCTGCTGCAACTGTACCAACACCGCACTCAGAAACGAGCTTTACAGAAATTCTTGCGTTCTTGTTTGCGTTTTTCAGGTCATAGATAAGCTGAGCCAAGTCCTCGATAGAGTAGATATCGTGGTGTGGCGGAGGTGAGATAAGCGACACGCCAGGTGTGGAGTGTCTTGTTTTAGCTATCCATGGATAAACCTTTTTGCCAGGAAGATGTCCGCCCTCGCCTGGCTTTGCGCCCTGTGCCATTTTTATCTGTATCTCATCAGCAGATGTGAGGTATCTTGAAGTTACACCGAAACGTCCCGAAGCCACCTGCTTGATAGCTGAACATCTGTCCTCAGAAGTACCCTTTGTGAGCAGTCTGTCAAGGCTCTCACCGCCCTCGCCTGAGTTTGACTTGCCGTGAAGTCTGTTCATTGCGATAGCAAGTGCTTCATGAGCTTCCTGAGAGATAGAGCCGTAGGACATAGCACCTGTCTTAAACCTTCTTACAATAGAGTCAACGCTCTCAACTTCCTCCAGCGGAACAGGATTTTCAGCAAAGTTGAAATCCATAAGACCTCTGATGTTCACAGGGTCCATTTCCTCGGAGATAAGCTTTGAATACTTCTTGTATGTTTCATAGTCGCCAGTCCTTGCAGCCTGCTGGAGCAGATAGATAGACTGAGGATTGTAGAGATGCTCCTCCTTGCCGCTTCTGAACTTGTGACTTCCTCTTGATTCAAGCTCTGTGTCTGTGCCAAGTCCAAGAGGGTCAAAGGCTGATGTATGAAGTCTGTCAACGTTTTTCTCGATGTCAGAGATAGTGATACCGCCTATTCTGCTGACAGTGCCTGTGAAATACTTGTTTATAACATCCTGACCGATACCGATAGCCTCGAATATCTGTGAGCCTTGATATGACTGTATAGTAGAGATACCCATTTTTGAAGCTATCTTTACGATACCATGGAGAACAGCCGCATTATAATCGTCAACAGCGGCATAGTAATCCTTGTCGAGAAGGTCGTCAGCAATAAGCTCGTGGATAGTTTCCTGAGCAAGATAAGGGTTGATAGCGGAAGCGCCGTAGCCAAGCAGTGTTGCAAAGTGATGAACTTCTCTAGGCTCGCCGCTTTCGAGGATAATAGCAAGAGATGTTCTCTTCTTTGTAACAACAAGGTGCTGATGAAGCGCTGATACTGCAAGCAGTGACGGGATAGCAAGGTGGTTCTCGTCAACTCCCCTGTCTGAAAGGATAAGGATATTTGCGCCCTCGCTGAATGCCTTGTCTGCTTCTATATAAAGTCTGTTTATGGCCTTTTCAAGTCTTGTGTTCTTATAATAAAGTATAGGGATAACAGCTACCTTAAAGCCAGGAATGTGCATATTCTTTATTTTAAGGATATCTGTTGAGGTAAGGATAGGGTCGTGTATCTTCATTACCTTGCAATTTTCAGGCTTTTCTTCAAGAATGTTGCCGTCCTCACCGATATAGACAGTTGTGGAGGTAACTATTTCCTCTCTGATAGCGTCTATAGGCGGATTTGTTACCTGTGCAAAGAGCTGTTTGAAGTAGTTGAACAGTGGCTGAGGCTCTTTTGAAAGCACTGCAAGCGGGCTGTCTGTACCCATAGCGGCAATAGACTCAGAGCCGTTCTTTGCCATTGGCAGGATAGATGTCATAACGTCCTCATAGGTATAGCCAAAAGCTTTCTGAAGTCTTTGTCTTTCCTCGTAGCCGTGTTCCTCTACCTTGATGTTTGGTATCTTAAGGTCTTTAAGTCTGACTAGGTTGCTGTCAAGCCACTCGCCGTAAGGCTGCTTTGAAGCATAGTATTCCTTAAGCTCATCATCGTCGATAACTCTGCCCTGAACAGTATCAACAAGAAGCATTTTGCCTGGGCGAAGTCTTTCCTTTTCAACGATATTGTCTGACGGGATAGGAAGTGCGCCAACCTCAGATGAAAGGATAAGATTGCCGTCCTTTGTGATATAATATCTTGACGGACGCAGACCGTTTCTGTCAAGCACTGCACCCATGATATCTCCGTCAGAGAAAAGGATAGAAGCAGGTCCGTCCCATGGCTCCATCATAGTTGCGTAATACTGATAGAAGTCTTTCTTAGCCTGACTCATCGTGCCGTTGTTATCCCATGGCTCAGGGATCGTTATCATGACAGCCAGTGGCAGATCCATTCCACTCATGACCAAAAATTCAAGTGTGTTGTCGAGCATTGCAGAGTCAGAGCCTTCTGTGTTTACAACAGGTGTGACCTTATCGAGGTCGCCCTTCAAATGCTCAGACTTCATCGTTTCCTCACGGGCGAGCATTTTATCAGCATTGCCTCTGATAGTGTTTATCTCACCGTTGTGAACGATCATTCTGTTAGGATGCGCCCTCTGCCAGCTTGGGTTTGTGTTGGTAGAAAATCTTGAATGTACCATAGCGATAGCAGACTCGTAGTCCTTATCCTGAAGGTCAGGGAAGAACTTTCTAAGATCCTGCACAAGGAACATTCCTTTATATACTATAGTTCTGCTTGAAAGTGATACAACGTAGGTGTCCTCATTCGACTGCTCGAACACACGTCTTGCAACATATAGCTTGCGGTCAAAGTCAAGGCCCTTTTTAACGCCCTTTGGACGCTTGATGAAGCACTGCATTATGGCAGGCATACACTGGGCAGCTCTCTTGCCAAGCACCTCAGGCTTTGCAGGAACGACTCTCCAGCCAAGGATCTCCAGGTCCTCTTTTTCGGCGATTATCTCAAACATCTTCTTTGCCTGATTTCTCGCAAGCTCGTTCTGTGGGAAGAAGAACATACCAACAGCATAATCTCTCTCCTCGCCAAGCGTGATCCCAAGCTCAGCGGCGGCGATCTTCTTGAAGAATTTATGTGAGATCTGAAGCAGGATACCTACTCCGTCACCTGTTTTGCCCTCTGCGTCCTTACCAGCACGATGCTCAAGCGTTTCAACGATAGTCAGCGCATTTGCAACAGTATCGTGGCTCTTTTTGCCCTTAATGTTCACAACAGCACCTATTCCGCAGTTATCATGCTCGAATTTCGGTGAATACAGGCTTTTTACATTAGTCATATCCTCCATGCGTTCCATTTTTATCACCCTTTCCTGCCAAACTGTAAAAAAATTATAGCTTATCGTTCAGCAACGTATGTTATTTCACGGCTCATAGCCGATTTTTAGCTGTTTTTAACAAAAATTTTTGCAGGAAGAAATTAAAATCCTGCAATCCTGCATAAGTGCAAACAAACTCAAAGCGCGGTTTTTCGCACAAATGCAAGAAAATAGCCTTTTGCCGTCTTTTTTGACGGCTTAATCATTATAACACACATTACGACAAAATGCAAGAGCGAATGATAAAACTTGCATAAAATCATTATTAATTTTTAGTTAATCGGTATACATATATAACTTATAATTTCATATCGTTTTCCTAGGTAAACCTTGCAAACTAACGTAACAACGCTCTTTTCAGCTTATTTACAGCCATTTTCAGCGGAGAATCGTACTCTTTGTAAAAATGCTGATAATCCTTAGAATTGTTCCAGTCGCCACCCCATTTCCAGCCGTGACGCCTGAAAATGCAATAGCAAAGGTCTGTTCTGTCAATCTTGTGATCAAAAGCCTTGTCACGGTCTGCATACTCTGTAGCATTGGCAGGCATGACCTTATTTCCCACTATATAAGGATTTATAAGAGGGTTTATGTCTATCGCCCTGCCGTAGCTGTGAGCCGAAATAGTGTTGGTACCAGCCACCACCCTATAGTTGAAGGCAGAGGAATTGTTATCCGCCATTGACCTTTCATCATCAGCGTCATACTCGTCCACGAGCCTGATTTTTTCTATCTCATAACCGCCCTCGAAAAGCTCATAGAAAATATCCAGAACCTCCAGCGCAAGCTTCCTCGCCACGATAAGCTCCCCCGACTGCACCTTATGCTCAAAGTCATAATATCTCACACGCAGATAGGCAAGGTCGCCCAGCTTCACATAGGGATTTTCCTTATAGGAAACGCCTTTGATACGCTCTATCACCTCATTTGGAAGCTCCTCAGCCGTAAAGCCCTCTCTGTATAATATCTTTTCCATAAAAAACACTCCTTACAAAAAGCGGTCAAGGCATAATACCTTGACCGTCCTTATTATTTATCCGCAGACTTGTAGTACATAACAACAGGTGTACCGTAAGGCACGTTGTCATAAACATATTTGGCGTCGTCATAGCTCATATTAATACAGCCGTGAGAGCCGTTGTATTTGTATATCTCACCGCCGAAATATCCGCCTCGCCACGTTGAATCGTGAAGACCTATTCCGCAGAGAGAAACGTTGTTCCAGAAGTTGCACTTTGTATCCCACTCGTCACCGTCGGCATTTGTGTCTTTCATACGCTTGTTGGTCTCCTTTGACCACAGCTTATAAACACCAGGGAGAGTCGTTCTCGCCTCAGATGTGGTCTGACCTGAAACTATATAGGTATCCAGCTTTTTCTTGCCCTTTTCATAATACCACAAGTGTTGGTCGGTAAGGTCTATCTCGATATAAGTATCGCCTATATCATCGTCCTTGCTTCTCGCAGACTCAACGCCTGTAAAATCATAGTAGCCGGTACTGTAATAGATAGGGTCTACCTTGTCGACGCTCTCGCCCTTTTCAAGCATATCCACAAGATCGTCGCAGGTCTTTTCCTGATCTATCCACCAGCCGTATTTAGCGTCAGAGCTTGTCGGCACGATTATGTCGCCCTGCAAGGTGGCGTGGAACTTTCTCTTAGTATTATATGTATCATACTTCTTTGCGAGCTTTTCCACATACTTCATGGCTTTATCTCTGTCCACAGTGTAGCTTCCGTCATCTTTGAGCTTTATCATCTTCATAAGCTCCTCGCCCGTGAGAGTTTCTGTGGTGTAGTCAAAATCGTATGTGACAGAAAGCTGAAAAACATCATTTCTCTTCTTGCAATCGTCCTCAAGGTCTGCACTCTTCACCTCCGGAAGAGAATAACACCCCGTATCCTTATCAAGCTCAACGCTCAGCTCACCTGTCGCTACGCTTTGCGTAACATAAGCTTCAAGCTTTTTCATATCAGTTATCTTGTTTCCCTGCACCTCAGGGGTGATAACATAAGCCGTCTTGTCCTCGTTAAGACCAAGCTTTGCGTCGGCAGTTTCAACATCGCCCCAATTTGCTTTCTCCACAAGCTTCTGAAGCTTCTCAACATCAAATGTGATGTCCTCATTAAAACTATAGATGGAGTTCTGTATAAATCCAGAGAACCATGTTTTTCTGTTCACGCTGTCATAGATCTTCTGAAGCTCGTCCTTGCCGCTTAGTCTGTAATCAAAATCAGCCGTCTTGAAAACAACAGGCGTTCCGTCGATAGTTTTGACCGTAAGCTCATAAGGCATATCATTCACCCCGAGCAGATCGCAAGCCTGTTCAAATGTCCTTCCGCCCACGTCAACGCCATTCACTGTTGTGCCGCTCAGAAATCTGTTGCTATAGTAAGCTCTTCCAATGAAATATCCTCCGCCCACAACTATCACGATAGCCGCTGCCGCAGTGCCGCAGATAATGCCGATATTGTTGCGTTTTTTCTTTCTTTTCTTATTCTTTGACGAACCTTTGACAGAGCTGTTTTTCTTCACAGATGTCGCAGGCTTTTTCGTTATCTTTGTGGAATTTTCCGTCATCAATTATCCTCCTGTACAAAATGACGTTCGGCATATGCCGACAATGTATCAAGAATAATTATATCACGCTTTTTTCCTTTTGTCTATAGGATAGGCTGAAAAATTTGTCACAAAAAGAGTGCCGGATATTCTTATTTAATGTACAAATAAACGTACTGCAAACAAACTACACGCAAACGCAGTAAAAAAATATCGGGCAGATAACTCCACCCGATACAATATCAGTCTTTTATATACTTGTTCTTGACCTCACTGTAGGTCTTGCAGAAGCGGTCATGGGAGATATACGCTCCCCAGCTCATGTTATCGTCCACCTGAGGGTCCATAACATATACCTGACCGTTTATCGTTACCTCCACCCACATATGATAGCCGTAACCGCCTGCCGCCATAGCGGTCTTGCCGTCAACGGTCTTTGCGTCAAAGCCTATGTAGTTGAGCATTGCAGCGTAAACGTAAGAATATTCTGTGCAAGTGCCGTAACCGTCCTCAAGAACAGCCTTGACAGGATTTGCCCAGCCGCCGTAATCGTAGACCGTGTTCTTTATAATATAATCGTAGCAAGCCACAGCCTTTTCGTAGTTTGTCATATCATCTGATATTATCTTATTGAGATATTTCAGAAGTATCTTTTCTTCCTTTGCGCCGAGCGTCGCCTTTGGATCAAGCACAGCAGAATTAAGTCGCTGTGCAGGGGTCTTGCCGTTGTCGACAACAGGCGCAGTGGTTGTAGTTGTAACAGGCTTTTTAGTTGTTGTCACCTTAGCGGTGGTGGTCTTTTTCTTGGTAGTAGTCACCGCAGGCGTTGTGGTCGTAACAGGGGCAGTTGTTGTCTTTGCAGTGGTAGTAGTTTTTGCAGTAGTAGTTTTCACTGTTGTAGTCTTTTTTGTAGCCTTTGAGGCAACAGTATCGCTGTCAGTAGTGCTGACAGGGGCGGAAGTAACAGCAGAAACCTTTGTTTCAGACTTTGAAGCCTGCTGAGTTTTCTTTGTCACAAGGCTTACTGATATGCTAAGCTTTGTGTCAGCGGAAGTCACGCTCTGCACTGCGGTCACTGACGCTGGCTTCTGTGATATTACAGAGGTCGTTACGCTCTCTGATCTCAAAGCTGTTTCGGAAGCTGACTTTGTTGTTTCGCTTTTTGCAGTTTTTACAGCCTTTACAGCCTCGGTCTGAGAATTTTTCGCAGTTTCCTTGACGGCTGATGTTGTAAGAACAGTTGTGATATCCCCGATCTGCTCAGATGTTTCCTTGTCAGAAACAGCAGAAATGACCTTTGCATTTTCAGGCGGCATGACCGCACATGGCTGGATAACGTTTTTATCAAGTGTCGCAAAAGTCACAGCAGATACTGTCACAACTCCGCAGGCAGAAAGCACAGCCACACAGCGGGATATCCCCGACTTCAAATAACCCAATTCAGAACGCTCCTTTCAAATGTGATAAACTACACCATATTATAATGAATAAGGTTACAAAAGTCAAGGGGCATTGTAATCAAATTGTAATTTTCAAGCCGTTTTTTCACTCGTTTATGAAGTTTATATGAACGTCAAGTTACAATCATTGTATATTTTATATTCCAGAAACGACAATAAGGGTTCTATTTTTATCACTTTTAACAAATTTCGCAAAACTTTTATTAATAATACCGAAAAACGGACACCTGCGTTACAAAAGCCCATATTTTCCACGATATTTTACATATCTATCCACAAAATCACCCACGCAAAAAAAGAACGCAGACACAAGCCAGCGTTCCCTTTTTGAAGTATATGAAGTATATATGGAGAAAAAAGTATATGTGTAAATTTCATCTTTTTGTCTATCTCTTATCTTGTTTATATAATACTCCGCCAATGTGACAGTTTTATGATAATGTGCTGAAAACTAATACACAAAAAAATAAGTGCAAAAAAACGTCTGCCATATGACAGACGTTTTCTCTTAGTTTAAGTAAATTACTCAGCCTGAGGTGCTCCTACAGGGCAAGTACCTGCGCAAGAACCGCAGTCGATGCACTCGTCAGCGTTAATAGCACACTTACCGTCAGCCTCGGAGATAGCTCCTACTGGACATGCGTCCATGCAAGCGCCGCAGCCGATGCACTCATCACTAATCTTATAAGCCATTTTCACAGACCTCCTTGCATAAATTCTACAAGTATCATATCAAATACTATACTTATATAATAACACATTTTCTGAAAAAATCAAGAGGTTTTCGGCATTTCATAAAAATTTCACATAGATTTTAAGTGATTTTTCAGTTAGTATTCACTAATCAACTAGATGCTTGCCAATTCCTGCTGTGAGATAAGAGCAAATCCTGCTTCACTCAAAGCTTCCAGAGCGGCTGTAACGTTCTCCACTCTAAGGATAAGATAAGCCGTGTTTTCCTTAGTGTTTATGAATGCAGAATACATATACTCAACGCTGATGTTGTCATTGTAGAGAGCTTTCATTGCTTCTGAAAGTCCGCCTGGGCGGTCATTTATCTCCACTGCAAGCACCTGAGTGGTGGTAACGGAAAAGCCCTCTGTTTTCAAGGCTGAAACTGCTTTTTCAAAATCGTCAACGATAAGTCTGAGAATACCGAAATCCTTTGTGTCAGCAAGCGACATTGCACGGATATTCACATCATTATCCCCAAGTATTTTTGTAACGGCAGACAATCTGCCAGGTCTGTTTTCAATAAAAACCGAAAGCTGTTTTACTGTCATAAAATTACCCCCTGTCTTTTAGACAAGCTTTCTCTTGTCGATAACTCTTACTGCCTTGCCCTCAGAACGTGGAATGCTCTTTGGCTCAACAAGTCTTATCTTCGCCTTGATACCAAGGATATTATGGATATCGTTGGATATCTTCTTTTCAAGATCCTCGATAGACTTGACAGTATCAGAGAACATATCGTCATTAAGCTCGACTCTTATCTCGAAAGTATCAGAATTGTTCACCCTGTCAACGACTATCTGATAGTTAGGGCTTGCCTTTGATATCTTAAGAAGCACTGACTCTATCTGCGATGGGAACACGTTTACGCCCTTAATGATGAGCATATCGTCGCTTCTGCCCATTGGCTTGCACATTTTGACGAGAGTTCTGCCACATGAGCATTTCTCTCTTGTAAGAATACAAATATCTCTTGTTCTGTATCTCAGCAGAGGGAAAGCTTCCTTTGTGATACTTGTGAATACAAGCTCGCCCTTTGAGCCTTCAGGAAGCACCTCTCCCGTGTCAGGGTCGATTATCTCTGCGATAAAGTTGTCCTCATTGATGTGCATACCGGACTGTGCTTCGCACTCGAAAGCTACGCCAGGACCGCTTGTTTCTGTCAGACCATAGATATCGTAAGCCTTGATACCAAGAAGATTCTCTATCTCGTGACGCATTTCATCCGTCCAAGGCTCAGCACCGAAGATACCAGCTTTGAGTGTAAGCTCCTCTGGCTTTATGCCCATTTCCTTTACAGTTTCACCTATATAAGCGGCATATGACGGAGTACAGCACAGGATAGTAGAACCTAGATCCTGCATGAACTGTATCTGTCTTTCTGTGTTTCCTGATGACATCGGCAGTGTAAGACAGCCTACCTTATGAGAGCCGCCGTTAAGACCTGCTCCGCCTGTAAAAAGTCCATAGCCATATGCAACGTGGCAAACGTCGTCTTTTGTTCCGCCTGCGGCAACTATAGCTCTTGCACAGCAATTTTCCCAAAGGTCGATATCATGCTGAGTGTAGAAAGCCACAACTCTCTTGCCTGTGGTTCCGCTTGTGGAATGTATTCTCACGCACTCTGAAAGCGGCTTTGCAAGCAGACCGTAAGGATAAGCCTCACGCAGATCAGCCTTTGAAAGGAACGGCAGCTTGTGCAGGTCCTCAATGCCGTGGATATCATCAGGCGTTACGCCCTTTTCTTCCATAAGCTTCTTGTAGTATGGCACATTGTCCCAGACGTGCTTGACCTGCTTGACAAGTCTTTCGCTCTGGAGCTTTTTCATGTCCTCGTGCGCCATGCACTCGATCTCTTCGTTCCAATATTTTCCCATTGGAACACACCTCCTGTTAAAATGGTTTCGGTCATATTACTCGGGTATCAACTTTGCACAAGTATCATACGCCGTACATTTCTTCAAGCATCTTAATGCCTGTTTTCGTTTTGAACACCTTGTCACGGAAGCTTTTTATGCTCTCTTTGGAAAGGCTGTCCTCGAAAGCGTTCACAAGGAAATCTGCTTCCAAGAGTATCTGCCAGTCAAGCCCCTGGGCGCCCTCATAGGTGTGATGATGTGCGATAAGAAAGCACACCCTGTCTATGATATCCTCGTCAAAGTCAAGCTCTGTGAGCATTTTCCGTGCAGGCTCAGGACCTAACTGTTCCTGAAGCTTTCCGCCGCAGTGACCCTTGCCGTAACTCTCCTCCGCAGGCTTTATGCCGATATCATGCACCACCGACGCAACATCAAGACAATACATAGTGCGGATATCAAGTCCCTCTGCCCTGCCGATAACACGGGCAAAGGTATGCACCTTTATAAAGTGCTGTATACGCTTAGGGTCGCCGCTGAAAAACTCGGTCATTTTTATGATAAGACCGCTTATCTCGTCCATTATTTTACCTCTCTGCCGAGAGCGAACGCCTTTTTATTCAGTTCAAGGAACTTTGCAGGAACACAGTTTTCAAGAGCCTTCTGCCAAACGTCCTCGTCAAAAGCCATTTTAGTTGACACAACGCCCATGAGAACAACGTTTGAAGCCTTTGCAGTACCAGCCTGCTCCGCAAGTGCCAGTGCGTCAACAGCGATAACGTCAACGCCCTCTGCTTTAAGCTTGCCTATGATATCCTCAGGATAAACAGCCGCACCTGTGATAACAGGCATTGGGTCTATCTGCTGAGTTGAAGTGATGATATGTCCGCCCTTCTTGAGATATGAAACATATCTTGCGGCTTCAAGCTGTTCAAAGCTGATGATGATATCAGCTTCGCCTTTTTCAACTACAGGCGAGCATACCTCGCTGCCGTACTTAACGTATGTAACAACAGAGCCGCCACGCTGGCTCATTCCGTGTACCTCGCTGACCTTGACATCAAACCCCTGTGAGAGAAGCACGTTTCCTATTATTCTTGACGCAAGCAGTGAACCCTGTCCGCCTACGCCCACTATCATAATTGATCTTGTTTTCATTATTTACACCTCGAAATATATGTTATCATTAGTCGCATATCGCACCCAGCTTACACATTTCCTTGCATATGCCGCAGCCTACGCACTGTGTATGGTCGATAACGCACTTGCCGTCATGGATAGATATAGCAGGACAGCCTATCTTCAGGCACTGCTTACAGCCAACGCACTTATCCTTGTTTACCTTGAGTGGTGGATTGTGCTTTACATATTTAAGAAGTGCGCATGGACGTCTTGAAATAATAACGCTTGGTTCTTCCTTGGCAAGCTCTTCCTTGATAACAGCCTCTGTTTCAGCCATGTGATATGGATCAACGACTCTTACGCTCTTGATACCAAGTGAATGGCAGAGCATTTCAAGGTCAACGGCATAAGCAGGGTCGCCCTTAAGGTTTTTACCGGTTGTAGGGTTCTGCTGATGACCCGTCATACCTGTGATAGAGTTATCGAGAATGATAACAGTTGAATTTGTGGAGTTATATGCAACGTTCACAAGACCTGTCATACCGCTGTGCATGAATGTAGAGTCACCGATAACGGCAACAGACTTCTTCTCAGCCTCTGCACCTCTTGCCTTGTTAAATCCGTGAAGTCCGCTGATAGAAGCACCCATGCAGATAGTTGAATCCATAGCACAAAGCGGTGCTGTTGCGCCGAGAGTGTAACAGCCGATATCGCCTGATACCATAACGCCCAGCTTATGCAGGCAATAGAACAGACCTCTGTGAGGACATCCCGGACACATAACAGGAGGTCTTACAGGCACGTTATCCTCAAATGTGATATACTCAGGCTTCTCGCCAAGTATCTTTTCGGCAACGATAGTCTGTGATATCTCGCCCATAAGGCTGAAAAGCTCCTTGCCGATAACGTTCACACCGTTCTTTTTGCAGTGTGTTTCGATAACATCGTCAAGTTCCTCGATTACATAGACCTTTTCGCACTTTGCGGCAAAGTCCTTTATTATCTGAATTGGCATTGGGTTTACGATACCGAGTTTGAGATATGAAGCCTTGTCACCAAGTGCTTCCTTTGCATACTGATATGAGATACCGCTTGTGATAACGCCTATCTTTGTATCGTTCATCTCTACCTTGTTGAGCGGTGAAGTTTCGGCATAATCAACGATAGCCTTCATTCTTGCCTCAACAACAGGGTGACGGCGGATAGCGTTACCAGGCATCATAACATACTTCTGGATATTCTTTTCATATGGGATATTCTCCCTTTCCTCTCTCTCGCAAAGCTCAACGGCCGACTGAGAGTGAGAAACTCTGGTGGACAGTCTTACGATAACAGGAACATCGAACTTTTCAGAAAGCTCGAAAGCAGCCTTAGCAAACTCCTTGCACTCCCTTGAATCGGAAGGCTCTATCATCATTGTCTTAGAAGCGATAGCATGGTGACGTGAATCCTGCTCGTTCTGTGACGAGTGCATACCAGGGTCATCGGCGACAGCTATTACCATACCTGCTGTTACACCTGTATAGCCTGCTGTGTAAAGAGGGTCAGCGGCAACGTTAAGACCAACGTGCTTCATTCCGCAGAAGCTTCTTGCACCGCCTATAGAAGCACCAAGAGCCACTTCCATTGCCACCTTTTCATTAGGCGCCCACTCAGCATATACCTCGTCATATTTTGCAACAGCTTCTGTTATCTCAGTTGACGGAGTGCCGGGGTAAGATGATACAACCTTACAGCCTGCCTCATACAGACCTCTTGCAAACGCCTCGTTTCCAAGCATTAGTTTTTTCATACAATAAATCTTTCCTTTCACTGCACCGACCATTTTTTCGTGGTCGGTAGAAATAAACAATAATTAAAATAGATACAAGTAATTATACCACAAATTTCACCAAAATGCAACAACTTTTTTGATTTAAAGCACCAATAGAGCGTTATAAAAAGTTTGCTTACGGCAATTTTGTCAGTTTGCATAAAATATCAAGGGAGCTTCTGTGCAAAAATTTATGCCAGCTTACACGTTTTGAGCAACAAAAAATAAATCGCCGCCAGGCGATACCACAATTCCTCATTCCTCACTCCTCATTCCTCATTCTCATCTCCTCACTTGTTAAAAAAATTGTACTTGAAAAAAGAGCATAAATGTTGTATAATAACAAAGTATACTTATATTTACGTTCGGAGGATATACATAATGAAAAAATACACACTTGACGAGGTCTATACAGCCGATATGACAGCGTTTCAGAGAGAAAGATATAACAGAGTTGCAGATGAATTTGAAAAGCTTTTCGGTGAAAAGCCAACTGCTTTCTTCTCAGCTCCTGGCAGAACTGAGGTAGGCGGCAACCACACCGACCACAACTTCGGCTGTGTTCTTGCGGCAGGCGTTTCACTCGACGTTATTGCCGCTGTCGCTCCTGACACCGAAGAGAACGTTATTACAATAAAGTCCGAGGGCTTCCCAATGGACACTGTAAACGTTGATGACGACACTATCTACGAGGAGCAGAAAAACACATCTGCGGCACTTATAAGAGGTATGTCCGCAGGCTTTAAGAAGAATGGTCACAATGCCGGGGGCTTCAAGGCTTATGCTACTTCAAACGTGCTCAAAGGCTCTGGACTTTCTTCATCTGCGGCTTATGAAGTGCTTATTGGAACTATCCTCAACGGTCTTTACAACGAGGGCGAGGTTTCTGCTGTGGAAATAGCTCAGATAGCTCAGTTTGCGGAGAACGTTTATTTCGGCAAGCCTTCCGGACTTATGGACCAAATGGCTTCATCAGTAGGCGGATTTATCACTATCGACTTTGCTGACGAAAAGCACCCTGTTATCGACTCTGTAAAGTTCGATTTCACAAAAAGCGGTCACGCACTGTGTATCGTTGACACAAAGGGCAACCATGCCGACCTCACCCCTGAGTATGCGGCTATCCCTGCGGAAATGAAGTCTGTTGCGGCTTTCTTTGGCAAAAAGGTGCTGAGAGAGATAACAAAGGAACAGCTTCTTGAAAACATCTGCGCTGTTAGAGAAAAGTGCAGTGACAGAGCTGTGCTTAGAGCGCTCCACTTCTTTGACGATAACGAGAGAGTTGGCAAGGAAGCTTCCGCACTTTCAGAGGGCAACTTTGACGCTTTCCTGAGCCTTATCAATGAATCAGGAGATTCATCATTCAAATATCTCCAGAACATCTATGCCTCTTCCGCCCCAAACGAGCAGGGTCTTTCACTGGCTCTGTATCTTGCAAAGCAGGCTCTTGGCGGTGAGGGTGCTTGCAGAGTACACGGCGGTGGCTTTGCAGGAACTATCCAAGCGTTCGTACCTGAAAAGAAGCTTGAAGCTTTCAAGGCTGAAATGGAGAGAGTATTCGGTGAAGGCTCATGCTATGTGCTGTCCATAAGACCTGTTGGCGGCGTGCAGATCGACCTTTAATACAGGAGTTGTCATGAAAAATCCATTTGCAGGCTTTAAGAAAAAGCAGGTGAAGTTGCAGTTTTCCACCTGTGGAGAGATAATGATAGACGGACTTCCCTTTGCTTTCGGAGTGGAGAGTGTAGGGAAAGCGTCAGACAAAGGGCTTTGCGTTTCGATATCTGGTGAAGCTGTCAATGACGGACGTGTTACCTTTTCAAACCTTGAATACTACGAAAACCATGGCGGAAAGATAACCCTTGTGAAGCATGGCTTTTCACTTGTCACCAAAAAGGACGGCAAGAAAATTTATCAGGCGAAGTTTACCAAAATACCTATCACCGAAAAGGATACCTCAGTGCTTTTCAGAAAGCTCACCGAGGAAGAGGTCGTCCAACGGCTCAACTGCGAGATAGCTTTTAAGGTGACCCCTCATTTCAGCGGTGAGGACACACCCGAAGTCATGCTCACAGTTTATCCTTATGAAAATATGCTCACAGGGTCGGCTGTGCAGTGGCTAAAGGTCACGTCTGACAAGGACTATTTTCTGCACAAATATTCTAATAAATAACAGGAGAGTTTATCCCATATGAGAATGAGAAGAAAGAAAAATCTTGAGGCACGTCTTGAAGCCTGCGGAGATTATATTTTATATCTTGACCGTGACGAGAAGAATTTTCAGGACAAATCAAACAAACAGCTTATTGACTTTGAGAAGATATTCGGAAACAGCAATCCACTTGTGCTGGAGATAGGCTGTGGAAAGGGTCAGTTTGCAAGAGAGATAGCAAAGAGAAATCCTGACAAGAATTTCCTTGCAGTAGAAAAAAGCAGTAACGTTATAGTTGATGCCGCACAAATGGCTATAGACGAGGGCATACCGAACCTGAGATTTGCAAGGGGCGAGGCTGAATATCTGGATTGCTTTATCCCTGAAAAGTCAGTGGAGTGTATCTATCTTAACTTTAGCTGTCCGTATCCTAAAAATACATATGCACGTCATAGGCTCACATACCGAGCTTTTCTTGAAATATACAGACGTATTCTTGTGGACAAGGGCGAGATATACCAAAAGACCGACAATATGCACTTCTTTGAGTTCTCCTTGGAGGAGTTCTCTGCGGCAAATTACGGACTTAAAAACATTTCTCTCGACCTTCACAACAGTGGCTTCGAGGGCAATATCGTAACGGAATATGAGAAGAAATTCTCAGACATGGGTATGCCTATCTACAGATTGGAGGCGTTCGTAAAATAATGAGAGAGCAGATAAATCCAATTGTCAGCGAGAAAGATATGGGGGCTGACGGCAAGCTTCGCAAATGGCCAACAGGCAGAAAAGCCAAGTGGATAATTTGGATAGTCGTTATTCTTGCAGTAGCACTCGGCTTCTGGCATCAGCACTATATGCGCTCCGACAGCCAGATAAAAGCCGTTTTCAATGACAATAAGGCTAACTTTCAGACCACTGCGGAGTTTATGATAGAAAGCATTTCATGTGAAAAGCCGACACTGCCAAAGGGCAAATGCTCCATTAAATCGCTCACTGAAAACAATGCCTGCAAGTCTGTGAAGAAAGAGCTTGAGGAGCTGGAGCGCAGGAACGTTACATACATTGACAGCGACGGCTTGACAGTGAAATTTTATACCATTTATGACCATTACTATATTTACCGCTCACCCATAAGCTCATCAGGGGGCGAGGATAACCTCGGTGACGGGTGGTCTTATGTAAAAACAAGTAAAAGCTGATTTTTTATGGACGAAAAAATTATTTTTCGTCCATTTTTTCTTTAAACAAAAAAGAACGACCTGCATTGCAAGTCGTTCTCTTTTTATGCAATAATATTTATCTGCAATTTAGTTGTTGATGAGCTTCTCGTCATCATTGTTCCAGCTGTAGAGCTTTCTGATCTCCTTACCAACCTTCTCAGAAGGATGCTCAGCGTGGAGCTTTCTCATAGCCTTGAAGTGTACCTGTGAACCTGCGTCAGACATATCAAGGAGGAAGTCCTTAGCGAATGTACCGTCCTGAATGTCAGACAGAACCTTCTTCATAGCCTTCTTAGTGTCCTCAGTAACGATCTTTGGACCTGTGATGTAGTCGCCGTACTCAGCTGTGTTAGAGATAGAATATCTCATGCCCTCGAAACCTGACTGATAGATAAGGTCAACGATGAGCTTCATCTCATGGATACACTCAAAGTATGCGTTTCTTGGGTCATAACCAGCTTCACAAAGTGTTTCAAAACCAGCCTGCATAAGTGCGCAAACACCGCCGCAGAGAACAGCCTGCTCACCGAAGAGGTCTGTTTCTGTTTCTGTTCTGAATGTTGTCTCAAGAACACCTGCTCTTGCTCCGCCGATACCAAGTGCATATGCAAGTCCGATATCCTGTGCGTTGCCTGTTGCGTCCTGCTCAACTGCGATAAGGCAAGGTGTACCCTTACCAGCCTGATACTCAGAACGTACTGTGTGACCAGGAGCCTTAGGTGCGATCATGATAACATTGACATTCTTTGGTGGTACGATGCAGCCAAAGTGAATGTTAAAGCCGTGTGCAAATGCAAGAGTCTTACCCTCTGTGAGGTATGGCTCGATAGATTTCTTATAAAGTGCAGCCTGCTTCTCATCAGGAATAAGGATCATGATGATGTCAGATGTCTTTGCAGCTTCCTCAGTTGTCATAACTGTAAGACCCTGCTGCTCAGCCTTTGCCCAGCTCTTAGAACCTTCGTAAAGACCTACTACCACGTCAACACCGCTCTCCTTAAGGTTGAGTGCATGAGCGTGACCCTGTGAACCGTAACCGATAATGGCAACTCTCTTACCCTTGAGTACGTTAATGTCGCAATCCTGCTGATAGAATATTCTTGCCTGTGCCATTGTTAATTCCTCCAAATTCAGAAATTTAAGATTTATTTTATGTAGCCTTTCGGCTATATAATCAAAGTTTATTTGCCTGCATTGAATGTGTCAGAGCCTTTCTCTATTGCGATAGTGCCTGTTCTTACCATTTCGATTATTCCGTAAGGTGCTATGACCTCCTCAAATCTGCAAAGGTGAGCGTAAGTGTCGCAAAGCTCCAATGTCATTGTCGTAAGCGTTATATCCATGACCTTAGCCCCTGTGATATCCGCAATAGTCATTATCTCACTGCGTCTGTTTGCGACCGCAGACACCTTGACTATCATAAGCTCTCTTGCGAGATACTCATTAGCCTCAAATGTCTTTACCTTGATGACCTCTATAAGCTTATTGAGCTGTTTCTCGATCTGCTCAACTGTATGCTCGTCACCGTCAGCAACTATCGTTATTCTTGAAACGTCAGGGTCATGAGTCGGACCTACTGCAAGGCTCTCGATATTGAACCCACGTCTTGAAAACAGTCCGGAAATTCTTGATAGAACACCGCTGTGGTTTTCTACAAGAACTGAGATCGTATGTTTCATAAATCAACCTCCATAAGGAAACCTTTCCTTGATTTTTTATTATACCAGCTTATTATTAAGATTTTTTGAACGTAAACGCTATATACTGTAAACGCTACAGACAGTTAAAATATTGGCTTTATAATGTTGGCATATCCTTATCCACAACGACTTCAACAAGGCAAATGCCTTTATGCTCGGCGAGCATTTCGACGCCCTTTTCCATAGTATCATCGTCATAAACTCTCATTGCAGGTATGCCATAAGCTTCTGCGAGCTTGATAAAGTCAGGAGAGCCGTCAAGAAAAACTGCTGTCTGTCTGTCATGATAGCCGTTTGTCTGAAGCTCTCTTACCATGCCAAGGCGGTTGTTTGTCATTACTACCACCTTTATATCAACGCCGAACTGAACGGCTGTTGCAAGCTCCATGAACGACATCTGAAAAGCTCCGTCACCGCATATAGCAACTGTTGCTCTGCTGTTGTCAGCCATTTTTGCACCTATTGCCGCAGGCACAGAATAACCCATCGTACCCATGCCGCCTGAGGTAAGAAGTCTGCCCTCTTTGCGGAACTTATATTCAGTGCATGTCCATATCTGATTTTGTCCAACGTCTGCCACAACAGTAACATTGGCAGGCATTTTCTTTGCAAGCCTGTCGATAAACACCCTCGGATTGACAGTACCCTTTGCAGGCTCAACATACTTTCTCTCGCCCCCAAGGGTCTTGATGTGAGCTATCCACTCATCGTGCTTCATAGGCTTTGCAAGCTCCGTCATTTGCTGTAAAACAAGCTTTGCGTCACCAACGAGAGGCAGGTCAGCACCAATATTCTTGCCTATCTCCGCAGGGTCGATATCTATATGTATTATCTTAGTAGTTTTCTCCAGAGCCAAAGGTGTTTTAACGGCTCTGTCGCCAACTCTTGCGCCCACAAGGAACAGCACGTCGCACTCGTTCACAGCGGCGTTTGCCATTTTAACACCGTGAGTTCCTATCATGCCGCAGAAAAGCTGGTCGTCATCAGGAAAAACAGAAATGCCCATCATAGTTGTGATAACAGGAATCTGCATAAGGTCGGCAAGCTCTCTTATCTCGTTCTCAGCGTGAGCGGCAAAAACGCCTCCGCCAATACAGATAAGCGGCTTCTCAGCCTCTTCCAGTGCCGCCATTACACGCCTTACCTGAACGTAGTTGCCCTTTGTGGTAGGCTTATAGCTTCTTATCTCGCACTTTTCAGGATACTCAAAGTCGATAACAGCTTTCTGAACGTCCATAGGGATATCTATAAGCACTGGACCCGGTCTGCCCGTACCTGCGATATAGAAAGCTTCCTTGAACACTCTCGCAGTGTCCTCAGGGTCTTTGAGAAGATAGCTGTGCTTAACGAACGGCTCAGCCGAGCCTGTAATGTCAGCCTCCTGAAAAACGTCAGAGCCTATCTGGTCGGTATTCACCTGACCTGTTATGCACACGATAGGTATAGAATCCGCATAAGCGGTAGCAATAGCAGTAATAAGATTAGTTGCACCCGGACCCGATGTAGCGATACAGACCGCAGGCTTACCTGAAATTCGTGCATAGCCGTTAGCCGCATGACCGCCGTTAGCTTCCTGTCTCACAAGCACCTGCCTGATGTCGTTTTCAGCATCCAGCAAAGCGTCATAGAAAGGACAGATAGCAGCTCCGGGATAGCCAAAGACGACTTTTACGTTCTCAGCTTTCAAACATTCAACCATAGCCTGACTTACAGTCATCTTCATAATAAAGTCGCCTCCATAAAAAATTTTCTGTATAAATTATCATATAAAGTGATAAAACATACAAAGCTGTGATTTATTATACCATATTTATAAGATTTCGTCAAGTATCGTTAGCATACGAAGGAATATTTATGCTTCAAAAAATTTCGCAAAAAAAAAATTTGAAAAAGGGGTTGACAAGACAGATGAACTGTGCTATAATAATTAAGTCGCTGAGAGAGAACGACACAAAAACAAATAATTAATGTGGACAGGTGTCCGAGTGGTTTAAGGAGCTGGTCTTGAAAACCAGTGATACGGCAACGTACCGTGGGTTCGAATCCCACCCTGTCCGCCACATTTTTTATATATACAGGTTTGCGGATTTACCCAAGTGGTGAAGGGGCTCCCCTGCTAAGGGAGTAGGTCTGGAAACGGGCGCGAGAGTTCAAATCTCTCAATCCGCGCCAAGTATTAAGTCTCACAAATCACGTAATTGCGTGGCTTGTGAGCTTTTTTATTTTTCGCCGCCTGCGTTTTGGTCATTGTTTGGTCATTATGGCTTTGAAAATTGCATATCTGAAAGTAAAAGAGCAGGTTTTAACGCCTGCTCTTTGTGTTTATTATATATCTGCAACCAAGCTTTCAATAAGCAGCCTAACGCCTGCACGAAAGCCCGCTTTGAAATAATCCCGTTCCGCTCTGCACAATACATCACCTAAGTCACCACCGTCGCTGCTGTCGATTAAGTCATCACGGTTCATCTCTTTTTCGATTTTTTCTATTTTTTTATAGAACTTATGATAAGCTTCATAAAATCTCTCTGACCCATAACTTCAGAAGTCGCTTTCGGTGTGTATGAGAAGCTCTTCTATCGTTATAGGTGTAATGTTTCTTTTTATCATTTCAAATCAACTCCCTGCTTAATATCAGTGATACCGCCGTTTCAAATTCCTGAGCAAATGAATTATATCGCTCATTGTCAGTTATCTTAACAAGATCGGTCATCATATCGTTATATGTGCTTATGTTCTTTTTATTTCCGTATTTGTCCATAAACGTGTTTATTTCACTCTCAAAAGCACTATCACTATGCTCAGAGTTGCCCACACAATCCATTAGCTTTGCTAGTTCCTTTGCTGTCATTAGAATATCGCACCCCTTTACGCCCTTGTATGCCCGCTTGACGCTGCGAATATTAACACTTTTATAACTGCCGCCGCAGCGTTTTAGCTGTATATCTCTTGATTTTCTATCTTTAAAAATGCCTAGCGGCTTTTTATCTGCCGAATAAACAATATACATCATTTTCATTTAACCGACCTCGTTTTGTTCTTATCAATGAACTCTTTAAAATTGCCATACACTTCACGTTCAAGGTCACACATTGTGTATTCATTTCGTTTGTATATCGACTGCATTTGATAACATCTTATCTTTGAGGCAGTGTAAGAAATTTCACAAAACTTTGATATCTGAGCGGGCGTTTTAAGTCCAAGCCCCAAAAGAACGCAAGTAGGAGACAAAAGGCGAGAAGCAAACACATCCGCTTCCTGCTCTATCTGCGGTCTGCTTGTGTCGAATGTTCTTGCACCTTTTGAGTCAATCAACAGGTGACCCAAGAATATGTGCCCTAATTCGTGAGCAATCGTAAATCTGCAACGACCCTTGCTTTGAGTATCGTCATAAACGATAAAGTATTCCGTTCCGATCAATAAGCTAATTCCAGACTCATCAGGCTGTAGCTCATTTGCATCTGAGTTTTTTATGATTTTTACGCTTGAATTTCTTGCTATTGTAGTTAGACTTACAGGAAGTTCAGAGATTTTGTTATATGCCAAGCATTGCAGAGCCGCCAGCTCTGCCGTTTTCATGGTACCCATATCGCACTACACCGCCCCACGCTTTGCAGAAAGCGTGTTATCAAGCATTGCTGCAACAGCCACAGAAGCTGCCGCCTCTGCTGATTGTATCTCGTGTGCGTATATGTTCAGCGTTGTGCTTGCCAAGCTATGCCCCAGCAAGGCTTGTACTGTTTTAGGGTTTGCACCGCTGTTTATAAGAAGCGTGGCGTTTAAGTGCCTCAGACTGTGTACCGACACAAAGGGCAAGTTATATTCAGCGCAAAACTTCTTCAAGAACGTGTATGGCGTGCCTATTGACATTTGCGAGCCTCTTTCAGTAGTAAACACAAGGTTTTCTGAATTATCCCAATAATCGCCGTATTTTAACGCCGCCGACATTTGTTCATTGTGCTGCTGTTTGAGCAAGAACATCACACGTTCAGGCAGGCGAACAGTACGCCTTGACTTTGCCGTTTTAGGTTCTGTATAGTAAAATCCTTTTTGCTTTTCCCAATGCACCGCACGGCGTATGTGTATCAGATCATTTTCAAAGTCGATATCAGACCACCGCAAGCCGAGTATTTCGCCACGTCTGAAACCGCCGTAAATTGCTATGTAGAAGAAGCAGCGGTATTTCAAGGGTGCATATTCATCAAGGTGCTGCAAAAGCCGCTGCGTTTGCTCTATGGTCAATATGTTATGCTCTGCCGTCGGAATTTTAGGGAGCGTGCAGTTATTGCAAGGATTTACGGCTATCTCTCCAATTTTGACCGCATATGTGAATATAGTTGACAAGAATCCGTGATAACAGTGAATTGTTTTAGGTGAAAGCCTGCTGTTATCGGTTATCTTCTCAAACATTGAAGAAGTTTGCTTGTCAAGAGCCGCTGCGACTTTTGCGGCGTTATCCCACCTTATAGCCCTATCGTGGTAGCAGCTGCGCACAATATGTGTATCAATGCCCGCTCTTTCACAAAATGCCTTTTGAGTTTCGCCGTTATCCTGCAACATCTTTTTCATATCTACTTTACACTTTGCAAGCGAAGTGGCGTTGCGTTCGTTTGTCAGCCATTTCAAGAAGTGGTCAAGGTCTTTTGTCTTTATCTTGTCAAGCCTCAAATGCCCCAGCTGAGAATATATGCGAGGGCATAGATCACGATACTTTTTCAGAGTAGCGGGCTTTAAAGCGTTTTCGTGCACCTTAAACCATTCTTCAATGAAGTTTTCAAGCTTGACCGCGTTGACGATCTGACCGCCTGCGCATTTCTGCTCAAACTCCAGCGCTGCTTTATTTAAAGCCCGCTGTAATTGCTTTTCGGTCATATTCGCTTTTGGCGGTCTCCACGTCATTGATTGTGTTTTCTGTGCTTTGCCGTCGGCTGAATAACCGCAGGAAACTTTAATGCGGTAACTGCCGTTCGGTCTTTTGTCGATGTGTGCCATAAGCTCACGTTCCTTTCTGTGTACTTGACACCGAAAGGGCGTTTGTGCTATAATTTATATGCTTTGTATAGCAGGCTTTGCCCTTGCGGTGAGGTCTATTTAAACCGTTCTGTGCTGCAACACAGGGCGGTTTTTTTGTGCTTAAAATGGGGGCTAATCCTCATTTAACAAGTCTCTCATTATGTAATCTAAATCATATTTACAATTACCGATCGCATTCCCGTAAAAATCTTGATAAGAAACTAATTTCACTTTGAATTTGTCTATAAAATTATAAAAGGCTCTTTGCATTTCTTCATAATTATCATCATTAATTACATTACTTGAAGCAACTGTAATAGCATTTGATCTGCACATACGATATATTTCAGACAAATGCTTTACAAAAGTAATGAAATGCTGATGTCCTATAATGTAATTCACAACATCAATTAAATTATATTCGTCAATGTGATATGGGTCAATATTTTCAATTACAAGACTGTTAATGCTTATTAGTTTTTCTATTGCTTGACTGCTCAAACCTGTTGAAAGTCTAAAGTCAACGTGTTCAGGTTTTGTGCCTGTCAATAATTCATCGCAGGAAATTTCAAATATATTTGCAAGCATTACTATATTTGATGTTTTAATATCTCTCTTTCCATTTTCCCACATTGATACAAGCTCACGTTTTACGCGTAGCTTTTTGGCTAATTCGTTTTGTTCCATTCCTTTTGAAGTCCGGTAGTGCTTTATTCGCTTGCCGATATCCTCTAAGCTGTTACATTCAATCATCAATCCGCCCCCTGTGCCTATTTTGATACATACCATTGATTTTTCTTGATTTTGTTTTGCTTTTCTGTTACTATTATAGCAGGCGGAACGAAATCTGTCAATATCAAAATGAAACAATTTTGAAAGGAGGCAAAACAATGATTGATGTTACCAAGCTTTCAGAGGAAGAAAGATCCGTTGTGCTTGCGCGGCGTGCATACTATAGAGAATGGAAAAGAAAGAACGCCGATAAGGTCAAGGACACAACGACACGCTTCTTTAAAAAGCACGCTGAAAAGTTAACGGCAGAGAAAGAAAACAAAAAGCCGTCCGAGTGATCGCAACACTCAGACGGCAAAGCAGGCGTTAAAGCCCGCTGAAAGAAACACACACGTTTCCTCTCTTATTATACCACATTCAGGGGTGGAAACGCAAGTCTTGAAATGTGGTGGATAGGAGTTATTTTGAATAATATCAGCATAACAAGAGCCGCACCCCGTATGCGGACGATAAACGAGACGGCAAAAGAAACGGGCTTTCCTGCCCACGCTATCAGACAGCTTGTGAAAGAAAACAAGATCGTGTTTGTTCAGTGTGGAGCAAAGGCACTTGTCAATGTAGAAAAGTTCATTGAGTATCTGAACGAGGGTGAAAGGGGTGTAGTGTAGTATGACAGCAGCCGAAAGGATAGCAAACGCCCTCAGAGCAGGCGAAGAAAACGCCGTGAGCCTTTCCGATATGTGCAGGATATCAGGGCTTGACAACCGCAGCACAAGGCTTTGTATCGAGCATATGCGGCGTAAAGGTGCGGTTATATGTTCCAGCAGCAATGGCTATTATTTGCCTAGCGATGTATACGAGCTGCGGCGGTACGTTCGTACAGAACACGCAAGGTCACAAAGCATAAGAACAACGCTCAGAGCAGCGGAGGACTTGCTTAACAAGTGGGAGAGCGAGGGTTAAGCAATGGCTGAAAAAAGAATGTTTGCAAAAATCATTATTGATAGCGATTTGTTCTTAGATATGCCGCTATCAACACAGGCTTTGTACTTTCATTTGTCTATGCGTGCAGATGATGAGGGCTTTATGAACAACCCGAAAAAGATACAACGAGCCATAGGCTGCACCGATGATGATATGAAATTACTTATCGCCAAAAGTTATATTATTCCATTCAAAAGCGGCGTAATTGTCATAAAGCATTGGCTAATACATAATACTTTGCGAAAAGATAGAATGACACTAACAACGTACACTAACGAAAAATCTATGCTCAGGGTAGAGGATAACGGAGCATATTCAATGATTGACAACCAACTGTCAACCAACTGTCAACCACTTGACAACCAAGCGTCAACCAACTGCCCACATAGATTAGATAAGATTAGTATAGATAAGAATAGATTAGATGAGAATATAGAAGAAAAGGAACGCACAACGCCAAAGAACAAGAAAAATGTCAAAGACAACAAAAACAACAATGCGGAAGCTGTCACTCTCACAGAAAAAGAATATGACAAGCTAATGTCAGAACATTCAAAGCCGTTTGTCGATAAGTGCATAGAAATCTTGAACAACTATAAGCTATCAAAGGGTGTTAAGTACAAGTCCGACTATCACGCTATAAGAAGTTGGGTCATAGGCGAAGTTCAAAAGCGATACCCTCAACTTGCTTCACAGCCAAGCGAACAGCAAGACCCCGAAGACCTCTTTAAAAATCCCTGGACTGATATTTGAGGCTAATACTGCAACCATTTTTTTGTCTTGACAGTCCGTGCATATTGCATTGACAAATGAACATACGAGCAAGCACAAGCTTATGATACCACTACAAAATACTACACTAGCGGGCATTGCTGAAAGGAGGTGAAGAAATGACAGCAAGGCAAAGGAAATTCGCCGAATATTACGCTAAGAGCGGAAACGCCACGCAAAGTGCTGTTAAGGCTGGGTATTCTAAGAAATTCGCTCACACGAACGCCAGCAGGTTTCTGAACGTTGAAGAGGTCAAGGCATATGTGCGGGAGCTGACGGAAAAGGGACAGCGTGAACGCATTATGTCAGCGTTGGAACGTCAAGCCCTGCTGTCAGACATTGCCCGTGATAGTGATGAGGGTATGCCGTCAAGGCTGCGTGCGATAGACCTTTTGAACAAAATGACGGGCGTTTATATCTCTCAGGACGATGACGAAAGCGAAGAAGTTTTAGCCGCCCTTGATAGGGTATTAGGTCAAATCAATGACGGGTTTGAAAACGGGTCACAAACATAAAGACGAAAGGTGAAAACAATGTCACAAGAAAACACAAATCAAAAGCTAGTCAATTACATTTCAAGAATAGCAGCAGAAGCAGGAGCTGCAAAGGCTATTGAGATATACCAAGCACAAGAAGCCGAACGTATCAAGGACAACGAAAGCAAGAAGTTCAAGAACGTCAAGCTATTGCTCAAAGAATACCGAAATTTGAGGGCATATGCTGAAAATGCTCTTTGTGACGCTTCACAGATAAACGATCTTGTCATAAGAGAGCTTATCGGCTTTAGTGAATACGAGAAATACAAGGTTGAAAGCATAAAAAATCAGATCGTGACCACTAAAACCATAATGGAACACGTTCAAACTATGCTTGATATTTACAAAATTCGGTGTACTTCCTCAGTTCGTGAGGATATGCAAAGGCGTTGGCGTGTAGTTGAAGCCGCTTTCATCACAGGCGAGACCACCCCAACTTATGACGAGATAGCCGAAAGAGAAATAATTGACAGCAGAACAGTGTACAAGGATATAGACAAAGCTTGCAAGGATCTTTCAAGCCTTATTTTCGGTTTGAATGTAAGTGGGCTTGAAACATAGACCGAAAGGAAAATAGGCAATGAGTCAACCCAAAGAATTACTAGCACTCAGAAAAAGACTTGCCAAGCGTGGTTATTTCAACATTCACATAAACAAAAGCAGCGAGCAGCCTAATTATTACGTTATCGAAGCACAAGAGCCTTTAACTCATACCAAAGTAACAAGAGTTGAACGCCTTGAAATTTGTAGCTTGATAATGCAACACCGTAATTAACTAAGTTTACCGTCCAGCGAGTAAACCGTTCGCACTGCTCCAATAACAGAAAGGATAAAAATATGAAAAAGTACAATACTTTATTTGAACTATCACTTGACGATGATGTGATAGAATGGGTGAAAAGTTATGGCGAAGATTTTAAACCTAAGTCAAAAGCAGCCTATAAGAATTTGCTTATTGCATACTTTGAGTTTCTAAAAGCGAGATACGAAGATGACAGGCTATCAGAGCCGCAGCAGGCAGAGGACGGCAAAGTTTAAAGACGAGAGCACAGGACGCAGCACAGGAGCTGTCAGAGCGTTTGAGGGGTATTGAAAGCATAAGCGAAAATGTTATTGTGCATTATGCCGTATAGTCTCCATTGCTTGACTATCGCAAAAAATTCTGGTCATTATTTGGTCATTATAAGCGGTGAAAATCGACTGAATTTTATAAAAAGCTGTGAAATGCAAAACAGCACAAACCCTTTATTTACGGACTTTTATAAGAAGCTGTTAAACGCTGTGAAATAAAACAAGCTGAGTTCAAATCTCTCAATCCGCGCCAGCAAAAGTTTAAGCTTTTGCTTGTATCCGCTTTACGTTATGTAGAGCGGATTTTTTATTATATAAATACTAAAATACCGCAGAGATTTCTGTCCTCTGCGGCGTTTTTTATTCTGCAAGCCCTGCGGCACTTTTCATTCTGTCTTTGAAGAAATGGTCGAATACTGCCACGCACCTTCCCACAAGGAGCATTGCCGCCACCGTTCCGATACCGATACCTATTATCCGCTTGTCAAACAGCAGACCTATCACGCAGGCAATGGCAACACACGATGCGTCAAGTATATTCTTGCCAAAGCCCATGTTCTTTCCAAAGGCTTTTCCTATAGCCTGAGCAAGACCGTCGGCTGGGTTCGGCACGAACTTCATGGCTATCATCATTGACATTCCAGCACCCGTGCAGATTATCGCTGCTGCAAGATACAGCGTGTTTTGCCACAAATGTCCGAAATTAAAATCAAGCAGCTTTGAAAACATATTCAGCAGCAGGCTGAACACAATGCTGAATGGTATTTGCAGCCAGTCTATAACAGTTCTGTCGCTGCCTTTTATTATCATTTCTATCACAACGAACAGTGCATATGTAGCAAAAGTCACAAGAGAAAAATTCACATCCCATATACTCGATATGGCAAATGGCACTGATATAATAGTGGATACCCCTAGCCCTGTTTTGATGTTCATCGTTATCCCTGCGGCAAGTATCACAAGCCCCATGGCATATATAGCCGCCCTTGCGGCATAATTCTTCTTTTCCAAACTAAATTCGCCTCCATACCAATTATACCACCTTCATCACACTTTTTCAAGAGTGCAAAAAAGCTGCCGTACCAAAAGGCACAGCAGCTTTTATACTATATAATAGTATCAGAGTTATTGATTATTCCTTTGGACCTGCTGATACAAGAGCCTTACCTGCTGGGTTGCCCTCATACTTAGCAAAGTTCTTAACAAATCTGCTTGCAAGATCCTTAGCCTTTGTCTCCCACTCGGAAGCGTCAGCATATGTGTCACGAGGATCGAGAATTGCAGGATCAACGCCTGGAAGCTCTGTTGGAACTTCAAAGTCAAAGTGTGGTATCTTCTTTGTAGGTGCGTTGAGAATATCGCCGTTAAGAATAGCATCGATAATTCCACGAGTATCCTTGATAGAAATTCTCTTGCCTGTGCCGTTCCAACCTGTGTTTACCAGGTATGCCTTAGCACCGCTCTTCTGCATCTTCTTAACAAGCTCTTCAGCATACTTTGTTGGGTGAAGCTCAAGGAAAGCCTGACCGAAGCAAGCTGAGAATGTTGGTGTAGGCTCAGTGATTCCACGCTCTGTACCTGCAAGCTTTGCAGTAAAGCCAGAGAGGAAGTAATACTGTGTCTGCTCTGGTGTGAGGATAGATACTGGAGGCAGTACGCCAAATGCGTCTGCTGAAAGGAAGATAACGTTCTTTGCAGCAGGTGCAGAAGAAATAGGTCTTACAATGTTCTGGATATGGTCGATAGGATAAGATACACGAGTGTTCTCTGTAACGCTCTTATCAGCAAAGTCGATCTTGCCGTTCTCGTCAAGAGTTACGTTCTCAAGAAGAGCATCTCTTCTGATAGCGTTGTAGATATCAGGCTCAGAATCCTTATCAAGGTTGATGACCTTAGCATAGCAGCCGCCCTCGAAGTTGAATACTCCGTTGTCGTCCCAGCCGTGCTCGTCGTCACCGATAAGAAGTCTCTTAGGGTCTGTAGAAAGTGTTGTCTTACCTGTACCGGACAGACCAAAGAAGATAGCTGTGTTCTCACCGTTCTTGTCTGTGTTAGCTGAGCAGTGCATTGAAGCCATGCCCTTGAGTGGAAGGAAGTAGTTCATCATTGAGAACATACCCTTCTTCATCTCTCCGCCGTACCAAGTGTTGATGATTACCTGCTCACGGCTTGTGATGTTGAACATAACTGCTGTCTCTGAGTTAAGACCAAGCTCCTTATAGTTCTCTACCTTAGCCTTTGAAGCGTTGTATACAACGAAGTCAGGCTCAAAGTTCTCAAGCTCCTCAGCAGTTGGCTTGATGAACATATTTGTTACAAAGTGAGCCTGCCAAGCAACCTCAACGATGAAACGGATAGCCATTCTTGTATCCTTGTTAGCGCCGCAGAATGCGTCAACTACGAAAAGTCTCTTATTTGAAAGTTCCTTGATAGCGAGATCCTTAACAGACTTCCAAGCCTCCTGTGAAGCTGGGTGGTTGTCGTTCTTGTACTCGTCAGAAGTCCACCAAACAGTGTCCTTAGAATTTTCGTCCATAACGATGAACTTATCTTTAGGTGAACGGCCTGTATAAACGCCTGTCATAACGTTTACTGCGCCAAGCTCACTCTCCTGACCCTTTTCATAGCCTTCGAGTGTTGGCTTTGTTTCTTCCTCGAACAGCTGCTCGTAAGAAGGGTTGTAAACAACTTCTGTAGTTCCGGTAATACCGTACTTGCTCAAATCGATCTTTGACATGTTGCAATAACTCCTTTTCAAAAAAATATCGTTAATAGGCGCTATAATGAAACAGCACACGCCGGCACATTCATTTTCTTTCCTTATTATAAAGCATAAGCTATACAGAAATTCATCTGACAATTGAAAACACACTGCCAGCATTTCATGCTGTGCTCCTATTACAGCAATATAATTATACCACATATTTTTCTGAATTGCAAGGGTAAACGCAGATTTTGTGAGCTGATTTTTTACATTTCGCTTAAATCTATAACGATTTTTTATGAATAAATGTAATTTCATGGTATAAAATAGATAATAAAAGATATTGACTATTATCAATAGTTAGTCTAAGCTTGCGCGGACGATTTTGCAGTATCAATATAAGATAATTGCATTTTTATGCTTCTTTGCCAAAAAAGCGCCCTAAATTATGCAGGCAAATTCCGCTTTCCTGCAAATAGAAAAAAGGCAGTCCACAAGGAACTGCCCTTCTCCGAAATATCAACAATAGGGGAGATCTTATTTACTTTTTCTTCTTAGCCATGACCACAGCCGCACCGCTCAGAAGTGCAAGAGCG